>Ga0209337_1001972_pt1 | contig 15165 bp, 15 predicted proteins | sample LinPmetageLP53_FD_184044 | JGI IMG/M metagenome (GOLD analysis project Ga0209337, IMG submission 184044) | Marine viral communities from the Pacific Ocean - LP-53 (SPAdes) (version 2) | ecosystem: Environmental > Aquatic > Marine > Oceanic | place: Pacific Ocean | collected 2010-02-08
AACAAACAGTTTCTAAGCTTGACTCAATAAAAAAAGAAGTATTTATGCCTCTATGTTGCCCTGAATGTGGTAATGTAATGAAAAGTAGATTAGATAAACCTAATTATAGACTTCATAAAAAATGCTTCAATTGTGTTGTTGAGTATGAGGGAAAACTTAAAATACGTGGTGAATATGATGATTATATAAAAAATTTAAAAGCCAAAAATGATTTAAGCATATTAAATGAGCTTGAGTCATATTTATTAAATGCAGTAAATGCTTCAAATGCAGGATTTGTATCTGAACATGGTGAAGTTGAAAGATGGGTAGGGGGTATTGATAAAGAAAAAATGACTGATGACATTACTAAAGCATCACAAGAAAGAAGAGAACAAATAGAAAAAGAACTCAATGACTAAAAGAGAACTTAAAGAACTAATAAAACAGTATATTAAAGAATATACTGGTACTGGCGCTAGTGGTGGTAATGCTACTGATGGAAATGATATTACTTCTCCTAGACCTTTTGTTGATGAAGATGAAGAATTAAATAGCTATAACGATAAAAATGCGGGAGAGGGAGGACAAGGTTTACAAACTAGAGGAATGGAACCCCTCAATACAAACGGCAATCCAAATAGAGCAAGAAATACAAGATTTTAAAATGAAAGACCTAATTAATATTTTAAACGAAAGAGTAGGCGATAATGCCTATGGAAGTGCCACCTTAACTACACAGGGTATAGGAGGCTCTCGCTTTACTAAAACAGGCAGACCCCCGGGCATTTGGGAGGCTGAAGACTTACCTATTGTAGCAAAACGATTGAAAGATGTATTTGATCAAGTAGGTAATTCTGAATTTTGGAAAAACCATTTTAAATCAAAATATGGTATACCTTTCCCAACAAACTTAAAAGATATTAACAAAGAACAAGCACTAGCCATGAATAAATTTGGCACTCATATGAAACAAAATCAAAACGAAGCGAATACAGATTTCGAAGTAGGATATAAAGACGGAGACACAGCTGTTATAAGTATGGATGATAAAACTGCAATGAAACTTAAAGCAAAACCTCAAATAACTAAATTAAAAAACTTAACTACAATGGCTAAATTAAAAGGAGAATCACTAATGGGAGAAGAGCCCTCAGAGGGAAATGCATTTGGTCAAGCTATGCAAAATGCTAAAAAAGGAGATAAGGTAAAAGTTGGAGATCAAGAATTTATCAAAAAAGAAATGCATACAAATGATATGGGTAAAAATAATTGGGTAGATGATGAAGGTCGCCATGCAAAAATGCAATTACAAAAAGCAGCTGAATATTCAATAAAATTAACTAAAATGATGGATGATATGACTCAATTACCTTCTTGGGTTCAATCTAAAATCACAAAAGCCTCTGATTATATGTCAGCTGTTTATCATTATTTAGACTATGAAATGACAAATAGTCAAAATAGTTTAATGGAAAATATGGACAAACATAGAAAAAGACCAAAACTAATGGAGGGAGCTATGAAACGCTTTTTTAAAGCATTTGATGGTGGAAGTACAGATGAAGAATTAGTTCATGAATATGCTAGAGAAGGACTGACAGTACCTGAAGCATTTGTTTCTAAAGCAAGAAAGCAATGGGAGTCTCTTAAAAAAGCAAAATTAGAACTTGAGCTATCAGAAAAAGAAGCAAAAGGATTTAGACAAGTACAAACAACAGATCCAACAGACGTAATGGGTATGGAGCCACAATCTGAAGAAAAACATTTAGCTTCAGGCTTATTTAAATAATATGAAACCACTTAGAGAACATATCCAAAAAACCATCAAACTATTGATGGAGGAAAAATACCCAGTACCTCCTGAAATTTTAGGGGCTCTTGAAAATAACTTACAATTAAAGCCAATTGTAAGATATGTTGATTACATTAAAGCGGTAAATACAGTTCCCCCCTCATATGAAATTTTCCTACATAATTCTCAATCATTTATGTTGGCAGTTGAGCAAACATCAATAGTAGCAAAAATATCAAGTAAAGATTATTGGTTGTCTATGAATGAAGAAGCAGAAGCAATGAAAGCTTTAAATAGACTTCTAACACAACCTCTTCCTCCTAAAATAGATGATAAAGAAGAAGTAAGTGATGAAGAAACCTTTGACGATTCAGGAGGAGGTGATGATGTTGCTATGGAAGATGACTTAGAAACAGAAGCATAATGGAATTAAAAGAAGCACTAGCAGAAATATACAAAGCAGCACATAAGGAATTCAATTTTGAGAATGTCCCTTCTTTGCATCTACGCCAAGATGAAGAAAATGCACAAGGTATTTTTGGAAAAACAGCATACTACGATCCGTCGGATATGGCTGTTGTGCTTTATATTACAGATCGCCATCCAAAAGACATCTGTAGATCATTCGCACATGAATTAGTACACCACCACCAAAATGAGCGTGGTGATTTAAAATTAGGAGATGCTTCATCACCTACTTACGCACAAGATGATCAACATATGCGTAAAATGGAAATGGAAGCTTACTTAAAAGGAAATCTTCTCTTCCGTGATTGGGAAGATTGGTTTAAGAATTATAGAGACACTAACCAAAATGGATAGATTATTAGAACATATAATTAGAGATTTTTATACTATTGATGAAGCTTACTCACCTAAAGTAATAAAGCAACTAATAGATCAATTTAAAACAGAAATAGAGGATTTTAATATAAATCCTATTGATGATCAAACTTTAGAAAAGTATATTAAACGCTTTGATCAAATTAAGAATTCCCCTAAAGTTAAAGAAAAAGATCTTTTAAAATGGAATATTAATGATCTTGTTAGATTAGTTACTAGTAGTCCATCTTCCTTGGATATAGATGAGGATGAAGATTACCTCATAACAGGCAACGATCCAGTATTTGAAAATGATTATATTCAAGTATTTCACGCAGGTAATCAACCAACATGCACACGCCTTAAAAGCTTTGATCCAAATAGAGAAGGTGGTTCCGGGGAATCATGGTGTATAGGAAGGGGTTCTTTTTCAAGCTATAGATTTTCAGATTATCGTAGTACTCCTAGTTTCTATTATATTGTTGATAAACAAAAATTTAGAGGTGTTAGGGGTTCTAAGTCACACACTGACTTTGCTAAAAGTTTTTTTGTAATACAAGTAAGGAGTAATGGAGAGTATGTTTATACAAATAGAAAAAATAGCCCCCATGAATCTAATGAAATGGATTGGGATAGCTTAACAAATCATTTTCCTATTTTAGCTAGCCAAAATGTAAGGCAATATTTAAGATTTAGACCCCTCTCTACCAGTGAAAAACTAATGGGTAAGTATGGTCGCGGAAATCAACGAATGCCTCTTAAAGAGTTTTTAAAACTTTCATTTTCAGGTAAAAAACAATATATAGTAATAAAAGATGGTTCAAAATTATTTGATAAAATAGAGAATAAGGATTTTGTTTTAAAAATATTACCTAAATTACCAAAATTAGGTGATTTTATATCTATTACTCATGGATTAATTGAACAAAGACTTCTTTTAGAAACCCTAGAATCATTTACAAACCAACAGGCAAAATCAATAATTCAAAACGTAAGAGAGGTTGATATAAGTGATTTAGAATCTCCATTAATATCTTGGGATGTTAAAAAATTATTAGTAAAATATGCTTCTGATAAATTTGTTAGTAAGAGTTCTAATAATAATTCTTATTCTTTTCCTTTTATAGGGGGAGATGAAAAAATGATGTTTGTTTATAGTGGTGGACAAAATGTGGAAGAATATGAGGGCCTTACAGCTATAACTCCAAATGATAATTATAATAATGTAAAAATTACATCTCGATCAGAAAAATACCTAGCAGGAGCTGATTTATCAATAATTCCCCCAAAGGCATTATTAAATGCAGTAATAAATGAAAGATTACCATATAGTGTTTTAGGAGATACAATAGAAAAAATTAAAAAAGGAGAGACAGAGGGTTATGAGTATAAAGAATATGAAGGAGAAAAATATATAATAAACACTAATGAGGCAGAAGCTTATAATGTAAAAGATAACACACTTGAAAATGTTCCATTTGATTCTCCTGAAATTTCAGAATTATTAGGAGATGATTTTAAAAAAACAGCACTTCAAGCATTTACACAAGATATAGTAGATGGTGATGTATTATCTTTAGCAAGAATTGTAGCTACAGCTTCTCCTAACGAACGAATAGTAACAAATCCAAATATAAATGATGGAAGACCTATAATATTATTTGCTAACGAGGAGTCAAATGAAGTTTTTCTATTCCCAACAGAAGCATCTCAAATTAGTAACTCAGAATGTAAAGTTGGCTCTTATAGAGCAGATGGAATTTTTAGAGGCCCCCAATCATACAGCGCAACAAACGTTTCTACTGAAGTACTAAGTGATTATTTTGATTTTTTAAGATCAACTAATCAGTCATTTAGTAGAGAAGATTCAGATATAATTTTTGGCAATTATCGTGTAAATGGAACTACACGTAAAAGATTTATAGCAGCTAATCCTCCATTAGCAGAAGATTCCGGAATAGCTTTTAAATATTGGGAACCTAATGATACTTATTATATTATAAATAAAGCAAGACCCTCACAAAGTCATAAAATATCTCCTAATTCAGGGAAAAAAGTCAAATCAAATATATCAAATCGTTTATATGCTACTATAATGGGCGAAACACCTGAAGCACCCGCAGCACCCGCAGCACCCGTAGCACCTGGAGCACCTGCAGCACCTGCAGCTCCAGAAACCCCACGAAGAGGAAGACCAGCGGGAGGAGCAAGGGTATATGATTTGACAGCACTTCCACCAATTCCTGCTCATCCTACTCTACAATCCGCAGAAAATGTAATAACAGGCTATGGACTTAATTGGAATGGGTTAAGTGATAGAGTAAAATATGCTTTACACAGCATTGCTACCCCTAGAAATATATTTGATAATAGGGGAGTAAGTAGAAGAAGGAGACAACTTAGAGGAATAGGGCAAATTATGATCACCCACTATTGGACTGTAGATACGGAATCAAGATGTGCTATGTATTTACTACAAAGAAGGGATGATGAAGGAGAATTAGAGCCTTTAGCTATGAATTTAGTTATCCAACCTGGAAATGAACACTGGTTGGCAACTACTAACAATGCAACTAGAATGGCAACAGCTAACGTAGCAAATGTTGTTCAAAATTTAAATGAATCTATTGATGTTAAAAAATATATCTTAAAAGAAACAATATACCAACAAAATAAAGAAACAATGAAAATTAGCGAACTACAAGCTTTAGTAAAAGAAGCAATTCAAGAAGTTTTGGCTGAAAATCAACCAGAAAGATCACCAGAAATCCCAGATAGAGGAACTGAAACCCTTCCTAATCCAGGTACTAAACCAGGAAGAACTACACGTCGTAGAAAGATTGGAAACCCCAATGCTGATCCTAAACCAAAAGCAAGTCTTGAGGAAGCTGAAAAAGAAATTATGAAAATGATTACTCAAAGATTTAAAGCAGGTCAAGATGCGTAATTTAAAAGAAGCAAAATACGAAGATATATTTTCACCTGAAACTCTCCAATCATTAAAAGGAAAATCAGGCGAATCTCTCCGACAAATGATGGGAGATAAAAACCTTATGCAGGCTATGAGCAGATCAAAAGAACTTCTCGATCAAATAGCACAAGCAGAGCAAGGTCACGAAGAAAACCTCGTAAATGTAGCTATAGACATTGTTCAACAAGTTTACCCTATTATAGGGTATAATGATATTCGTATTGAAGCGTCCTTAGGTGCTGACTTCACTTTAGGAGGAGGGGAGGGAAATGAGGAAGAACCCACAGAGGAACCTAACCTTAATGTAGATCTTGAGAAAAAAAGAAGAATCATTAATGCTATTACACAAGGTGCATCAATAAGAGGAGCATCTTCCTTTCTTCTATTTAGAGAACACTTAGATGAAATAAACCCTGAAGTAACAGATAAATACAATGAAATTCTAAAATTATCGTTTGGTATATACGACAATGATGAAGCGATAGCATTAATGTTAGCTATGTTGCAACAAGGTCAAATGATGCAAGGGGGAGAATCTGAAATGCAATATGATGAGGAAAATGAGCAATTTGTTATTAAAGCAAATGCAATTTGTTTTCCTATGCTTGTTCATGAAATTGTAAAAGGTTTACACGAAATTATTGGAACAGAAGGTTTTGGGTCAGATAGAGATGCTAACAAAGCAGTTATCGATAAAGTAGATACATTACCTAATGAGCCAGAAGATTTACGCTATGGTAAATTTATTTATGATGGTTTAAGAGGTTTATATGATCAAACAAACTCAACTGATGATAGAGCTCGCGAATTATTTTTAGCTGAAGTTTATAAAATGAATGATGCAAACTTCTTTAAAGTCATTAATGCAGTAATCAATAATAATGTTGGAGCTGGACTTATAAGTTGGGCACAAAGAACAGTAGATGAAATTCTAAGTGATCTTAGAGATGATGATGTTGATGATGTAGATGGTATTAACACAAATACTCCTCTTCCTGGAGACGACGATTATAATCCCTTAGATAACTTCGATTTTAATACTATGACCGAAGAATAAAAATTAAATTTATGAGTATTTTAAACAAATTATTTTCTTCAGGTGCAACCGAACTCGTAAAAGGAGTTGGAGGTGTACTTGATAATTTAATAACTTCAAAAGAAGAAAAATTAGAAGCAAAAAGAAAATTAGAAGAACTAATCTTAAATCACGAGGCAGAAATACAAAAAAATGTAACTAATCGTTGGACAGCAGATATGAATTCTGATAGTTGGTTAAGTAAAAATGTAAGACCCCTTGTTTTGATTTTTCTTGTAATCTCTACAGTCTTAATGATATTTATCGACGCAGGAACTATTAATTTTACTGTAGAACAAAAATGGACAGATCTCCTACAATTAGTACTAATAACAGTAATTGGTGCTTATTTTGGAGGAAGATCATATGAAAAAGGTAAAAAGAAATAAAAACATATAGACTAGATTCATATCCTAGTCGATAAAATAAAAATTGAGAGATGTGGCCTCGTTTGGCTACGTCTCTTTTTTGTCGTATATTAAACTGTTAAAATAAACATAAATGAAAGAAAAAATCGTAATAGTAGGAGCGGGTGTTGCAGGAATAAATGCAGCAACTAAATTAGTAGATAACAACTACAAAGGAAAAATTACCATTATTGATATGGGGTTAGATCCTTACAACCGTCCCGCATCTGATGTAATGAGAGGATTTTTAGGAGCTGGTGGGTGGTCTGATGGTAAATTAACTTACCATACTTCAATTGGTGGTCAATTATCAAAATACACAGGTGAGGAAAAGGCAATGGAGTTAATGGATCAAGTAATTAATAACTTCAAACGCTTTCACCCAAAACCTGAAGAAGTACAATGCTCAAACCCAGTAGCAGAACCTGATTTTATTAAACCACAATTTGGCTTACGCTTATTTCCAGTATGGCATGTTGGCACAGATTACCTACATGAAATTGGAAAAAATTGGTATAATTATTTAGTAGATAAAGGTGTAAAATTTATATGGGAAGAAAAAGTAGAAGACATTAATTTTGATCATCAAGAAGTAAGATCTTTTTCTATAAAAAAGGAAAATAGACTAAGATTAGTTACTTGTTATGATAAACTTATTTTTGGTGTAGGTAAATCAGGCATTGACTTTGGTAAAAAATTAGCTGAAAAATACGACCTACCCACAGAACCCAAATCAGTACAAATTGGTGTTAGATTTGAAGCACCACAACATCACTTTCAAAAATTAATTGATGTTTCATATGATTTTAAATTATATCAAAAATTTGAAGATAAAGGTGTGTCATTACGCTCATTCTGTACTAATAATAATGCAGCTTACGTTGCAGCTGAGCACACTTATGGTAATATAAGTTATAATGGTCATGCTAAAAAAGATGAAGCGTATCGCAATGATATGACTAATTTTGGTATTTTAATGGAAATTAGAGATATTGATAAGCCTTTTGATTGGTCACGTAAAGCAGTTAAACAACTTCAAATTAATGAAAAAGGCACATACTTCTCTCCTAGTAAAAGAATCCCATCTAAAACATCTGAAGGTGATTATGTTGAATGTGTTGTAGTAGATAGTATGGATCTTTTATATGATGCATTAGGTGATTATGCTATTCATATTGAAGATTTTATTGGAGATATGAAGGAAGTATTCCCAACATTAGGTAATGATTGGGGAATTTATATGCCAGAAGTAAAATATTTATCACCTGAGCCTTTAGTTAAGTACGATGATTTAAGTTTAACTAGGTTTTCTAACATTTATTTCGTAGGTGATGCATTGTCAGCAAGAGGTATAACAGTATCAGGAGCACAAGGTACTTATGTCGCAGAATCAATTTTAAAAAAAAAAGTGAAAAAAGTTAATCCAAGAACTTATGGTAAAGCAACAACTAGAGAAATGAAATTAACTAGAGAGGAATCAGATGGAAGTAAAACAACAGCTTATGTTTTACAAATTGAAGGAGTAGCAAAATTTCACAATTGGGATGGACCTTCAGTAATAAATAAATCACAAAAAGTTAAAGATTATTATCTATCAGGTATTAAATATACAAAAGATGATTGGGCGGAAATGAGAAAACATAGAGATGGTTTACCACCTTCAAAAAGAACAGCACCTAAAGGACATACAAATAGAAGTTAGATGAAAATAGGATTATGTGGAACAATGAGTGTTGGAAAAACAACACTAACAAAAGCACTAGCAAAACTCCCCCAATTTGAGAATTTTAAAGTAGTAACTGAGAGAAGTAAATATCTTAATTCCTTAGGAATACCTCTAAACCATAAAACAACTATTGAGGGACAAACAGTATTCTTAGCAGAAAGAGTAACGGAATTAATGCAAGAAAACATCATTACAGATAGAACTATTATTGACGTAATGGCTTTTACTGAATGTGCTATTCATACAAGTGTTATAAATGCTGATGCTTTTAAGGATTATGCTAAAAGATTTGTAGGACATTATGATTATATTTTTTATATTTCTCCTGAGGGATTAGCTATAGAAGATAATGGAGTTAGAGAAACAAATGAAGAATATAGAAATAAAATTGATAAGTCTATTAGAGGTTTATTAAAACAATATAGAAATAAAACCTATACAATTAAAGGTACAACTGAGGAAAGGATAAAACAAATATTAGAGGTAGTGAATCTCTAAAATTTTTGTCTACGTATATACGATGGCAAACATAAAAGAAATCATAAAACAAGAGTACATTAAATGTGCTAAAGATCCTATCTATTTTATGAAGAAATATTGTTGGATTCAACACCCAACAAGGGGTCGAATTCAATTTAATTTATATCCTTTTCAAGAAGGAGTATTAACATTACTACAAAAGAATGATAGAAATATTATTCTAAAATCAAGACAGCTAGGTATTTCAACACTATCCGCTGGTATGGCACTTTGGATGATGATATTCCAAAAAGATAAAGCTATTTTAGTAGTAGCAACCAAACAAGATACAGCTAAAAACTTGGTAACAAAGGTAAAATTTATGTATGATAGTTTACCTTCTTGGCTTCAAATTGGTTTTGTTGAAAAAAATAAATTAGCACTTCGATTAAAAAATGGATCACAAATCAAAGCAGTTTCAGCAGCAAGTGATGCAGGTAGATCAGAAGCTATTTCTTTACTGATTATTGATGAGGCTGCCTTTATTGAGGAAAATCGAATAGAAGAAATTTGGGGATCATCACAACAAACACTTTCAACGGGTGGTAAAGCTATTGTACTTTCAACACCAAATGGAACAGGTAACTTCTTCCATAGAATGTGGGCAAAAGCAGAGGAGGGAGTAAATGGATTTGTACCTATTAGATTACCTTGGACTGTTCATCCTGAAAGAAATGAAGAATGGAGAACAAAACAAGATGATGAGTTAGGATTAAGAATGGCAGCACAGGAGTGTGATTGTGATTTTACAACATCTGGTAATACAGTTTATGATGTTGATATTTTAAAATATTATGAAGGAACATTTGTATGTGAGCCTGTAGAAAAAAGAGGAATCGAAGGTAATTTACATATTTGGGAGTATCCCGACTATACTAGAAATTATATGATTGTAGCTGACGTTGCTAGAGGAGACTCTAAAGACTTCTCAGCATTTCATATTATTGATATAGAAACTGCCAAACAAATAGGTGAATTTAAGGGCCAAATAGGAACAAAAGAATTTGGTCATATGTTAGTTGCAATAGCAACAGAATATAACAATGCAATGCTGGTAGTTGAAAATGCTAATATTGGTTGGAATACTATTCAAGTAATAATTGATAAGAGTTATAAAAATCTCTACTATTCTCCTAAAGGAGATGCAGCAACAAACGCTGAAGCATTTTTAGCAAAAGGATATGACATAATAGATACAACTAAAATGACTCCTGGATTTACTATGAGCTCAAAAACTCGTCCCCTAGTAATTGGAAAATTAGATGCTTATTTAAGAGATAAATCAATCATAATTCAAGGAAAAAGAACCTTAGAAGAAATGAGAACATTTATTTGGAGACATGGTAGACCCGAGGCTCAATTAGGATACAATGATGATTTAGTAATGTCACTAGCAACAGCTTGTTATGTTAGAGACACAGCACTTAAATTCGCACAGCAAGGTATAGATATTACAAGTGCTACATTAAAAAATTGGCAGCGAGATGCTCCTACTATTTATACCGGGAAAGTAAATAAGAAACAAGCGGGATGGACTCAAGATATGGGAGAACATGGAGAGCAGGACCTAACTTGGCTTCTTTAATATTTATTATTATATAAACAAATATGGCAGACACTAGTATATTTTCAAGGTTAAGGAGATTATTTTCAAATGACGTTATTATTAGAAACGTTGGTGGAAAAAATCTTAAAATCATGGACACAGGCAGGATCCAAAAATATGGAAACCTTGCAACCAACTCACTTTATGATAGATTTACTCGCTTACACAAACCAGCGGGTTCTTCATTACAATACAACCCAACACTTAATTATCAGTCAATGCGACTGCAGCTTTATAGCGATTATGAAGCAATGGATCACGATCCAATTATCGCATCTGCACTTGATATTATTTCAGATGAAACTACATCGCGAAATGAGTATGGTGATGTTTTGAAAGTAAATTCATCAAATGAAAACGTTAGAAAAGTATTGCATAATTTATTTTATGATGTACTTAACATCGAATTTAATCTATCTACATGGATTAGAAATATGTGTAAATATGGTGATTTTTATCTCAAGATGGAGGTATCTGAAAAATTTGGAGTTTACAATGTAATTCCTCTTTCAACTTACGAAGTAGTAAGAGAAGAAGGAACTGACCCTGACAACCCATCTTACACTCGTTTTACAATGGATCCAAATGGATTAGCTTCAGGAGCCACAAACACAATTAGACGAGATCAATTTACACTTGAAAATTACGAAATAGCACATTTTAGATTACTTACAGACTCTAATTATCTTCCCTATGGTAGATCATTTTTAGAGCCGGCACGTAAGGTATTTAAGCAATTAATGTTAATGGAGGATGCTATGTTAATTCATAGAATTATGAGAGCACCTGAAAAAAGGGTATTTTATATAAATGTAGGATCTATTCCCCCGGAACAAGTAGAACAGTTTATGTCTGAAACTGTTAATAAGATGAAGAAAACTCCATATATCGATCAAAATACAGGAGATTATAACTTAAAATATAATATGCAAAACATTACTGAGGATTTTTATATCCCTATGAGAGGTAATGATACGAGCACAAGAATTGATACCACAAAAGGTTTAGAGTACGATGGTATTCAAGACATCGATTATTTAAAACATAAAATGATGGCTGCTCTTAAGATTCCAAAACCATTTTTAGGTTATGAGGAAGGTGTAGAAGGAAAATCAACCCTAGCGGGCATGGATATTAGATTCGCTCGTACAGTTGAGCGTGTTCAAAGAATTGTAGAATCAGAATTAACTAAAATAGCACTCGTTCACCTATATGCTCAAGGCTTTGATGATAAGGATTTAGTAGATTTTTCACTTGATTTAACAACCCCATCGATTATTTACGAACAAGAAAAAGTCGAACTTTATACAGCTAAAACAACTGTAGCTAAAGAAATGATAGACGGAAAGCTATTTAGTAAAGATTGGGTTTACGAAAATGTATTTGGATTATCTCCAGATCAATATAATGAAGAAAAAGATCTTATGGTTGATGAAGCTATGGAAGCATTTAGAATTGGACAAATTGAAAATGAAGGAAATGATCCATCAGAATCAGGTATATCTTATGGTACCCCACACGATCTAGCATCATTATATGGTAATAAACGCGATAAATCAGTAGGCCCAGCACAAGTACCAACAGGGTATGATGAAAAGGAACCTGGTCGACCTATTGAAAAACCAACATCATATGGTAGTGAAGAAAGTAATCTTACAAGAGACCCACTAGGTAAAAAAGGTTTAAAACCTGCTTCACCTGAAAATCCAATAAGACCTGGTAGAGTTCCAACATTAGAAGCTAACAATTTAAAAAAATCTCTCCAAAAAATCAAGAATAAAAAACAAATGCTAAAGGAAGACAATAATGAGGGAATGTTATCTGAAAAAAACATTAAGTCTTAGGAATAGTCCTATATTTATATACAGATAAATAGCAATACTCTAAAATGAAAATCAAACATTCTAAGTACAAGAATACTGGAATCTTATTTGAACTCCTCACTAGGCAGCTAACGTCAGATACTATCGCTGGTAATGACCAAAAAGCTTTGGTGTTCTTGCAGAAGCACTTTAGTACACAAACTGAGCTTCTTAAGGAATATAAGATATATCATACTTTAGCTACCCAAAAATATACAAGGGATAGTCAAGCAACTATGTTAATTAATACGTTGTTAGAAGCACACAATAAATTAAATAAAACCCAGTTAAGAAGAGAAAAGTACAACTTAATTAAAGAGATTAAAAATAATTATGATATTAATAATTTCTTTAAGGCAAAAATAACTGACTATAAAATAATGGCATCCATCTTCAATTTACTTGAAAATAAGGACGCCACTTCTTTATCTATTGTAAATTCAAAGGTAACAATCTTAGAGCATATTATAAAAACCACTACAAAAAAACAACAAAAAAATGTTGTGATGGAGGGGTTTAACGAACAAGATAAAAATTCAAGACTACTTACATATAAAATCCTACTTGAAAAATTTAATGACAAATACAGCGACCTACAAGATAATCAAAAAACACTTTTAAAAGAATATGTTAATAGTGTAACTAATAGTCCTGCTCTTAAGTCATATATTAACCAAGAAATTAATGAGGTTAAAAAAGCAATAATTTTTCTATCCCAAAAAGTAGAGGATAAGGCAACTGCTGTTAAATTAGTTGAAACACAAGATATGCTTAAACCACTATGTAAAGATGTTAGCATAAAAGATGATAATGTAATTAATTTACTTAACTATTACGAATTAGTAAATGAGTTAAAAAGTATTCATGGTTAGTCTTGTTGAAATATATAATCTTAATGAATCCTCACTTATCACTGAGGATCATGACCATATAACTAAACTAACCCACCACAATCCTGAAACGGGAAGAAAAGAATGGGATGTCACATATAAGACAAACCTGCATACAACATATCAGTCTATATCAAAAACAGTTGATAGATTAGAGGATTTATATAAGGAAAATCCTCAGGATTTAAAAATTCAAGGTTTTTTAAAGGAAATTAAAAATTTAAAAAATAGATTCTCTAGATATAGAAAACAAATTGAAAAAGAAAGAAGAAAATAAAATGGCAAATTTTGATATACACGACTGGAGATGGGATCAAGTTTTAAAAGAAAACACTGATAAAGCTAATGAACACCATAATGACGAAGATTTTCCAGGAAAAGATCTAAGCGCTTGGGATTTATTAGATAAGTTAAAGACAGGCAATAAAGAATTATATGATCAGGTAGAAGCATTTATGAAGCAAATGGATGAAGCCAGCTCAGTAGGAACAGGAACTTCTTTTAATGCAGGGTCAGGTGAAGGATATGCAACTCCTCACGCATTTGCGGGTAAAGGAAAGTGGAAGAATAAAAAATATAAATATAGACAATAATATGCTTTTACAAGAATATATACCCTTTCAAATAGATAAAACTTTACTTGAAAGATCAATTAAGGAAAATAAAACTTTCGAGGTTAAAGGTGTAGTACAACGTGCAGAAGCAAAAAACCAAAATGGTCGTATTTATCCTAAAGAAATTTTAGAAAGAGAAATTGAAAATTACAAGACAGGTCCTATAGCTGAAAATAGAGCATTAGGCGAACTTGATCACCCCGATTCATCAGTAATTAATTTACAAAACGTATCACATAATATTAAAAAATTATGGTGGGATGGTGATGATGTAATGGGCGAAGTAGAAATATTATCTACACCAGCAGGAAATATCCTAAAAGCGCTATTTGCAGCAGGTGTAACAGTAGGAATTTCATCTAGAGGAATGGGTTCCGTAAAAGAAAATATGTCAGAAGGTACAGTTGAAGTACAAGATGACTTTGAATTATTATGTTGGGATTTTGTCTCAACACCATCAACACATGGAGCATTTATGACTCCAAAAGGACGTGCATTGCAAGAGGGAAAAATCAAAGTACCCACATACAAATACAGCAATGTAAATAATATAATACGCGACATCATCTGTGATAACACAGGTGCGTGTGAGTGTTAATCAAAAAAGTTTCGTAAAAAATTTGGATAGCTAATATTTAGTTATTACAACCAATAATTACCGTTGGTGAACAATAGTTTGTGCACAACTAATGTGATCCTAAAAAGAGGAAGGAGCGGTCCTTCAAATTATAATTTAAATAAAAAATATGAAAAAATTTATTTTTACACTAGCTCTAGGGTTGCTTGCAACAGTAGGAGCTAACGCACAAGATGAAAATTGTGTACAAAACCAAAAAGGCGATTGGTATGTTGGAACAGGCGATATTGCAAATACTGCTTGGACTGATTGGTCTCTATCA
>Ga0209337_1001973_pt1 | contig 15149 bp, 11 predicted proteins | sample LinPmetageLP53_FD_184044 | JGI IMG/M metagenome (GOLD analysis project Ga0209337, IMG submission 184044) | Marine viral communities from the Pacific Ocean - LP-53 (SPAdes) (version 2) | ecosystem: Environmental > Aquatic > Marine > Oceanic | place: Pacific Ocean | collected 2010-02-08
GTGTGTTTACAGAAGATTTGTTAATACTGATGTACCGTGTGAGATGCCTGTCGCTTTTTATACTGATCGACCAGAAAGCAAAGCTATTTTTTACGAAAATTGCTTAAAATTAGCTATCTTTTACGACAGTCTTGTGTTAGTTGAATACAATGACGATGGTTTTTTAAAATATTTTATTGAAAAAAAGATGACTAGGTATTTAAAAGAAAGACCTCGTTCTGCTGATTCTCCTTATTCTGTTGTAGCCAACAAGTATGGGGTTCATATGAAAACTCATCAGAAAAAACTAATAACAGAATTGATTGACGAATACATAAAAACGAGTTGGGAAGACATTTACTTCTTAAAACTTTTAATAGAGTTAACCGTTTATGGAACTAAGAACACAGATAGAGCAATGGCTTTTGGTATAGCCTTATTGCATGATATGGATAATTTGAGAAAAGTAACTCATAAAAAAGACAAAGAAGAAGAAAGAATGCATATACCACATTTTGCTAAAGATAGTTCAGGTAATATTATTTCTATACATAATAAAAATAACTCAAACCTAAATAATTCAAGCAGAAAAGCTACTTTTGATTATAACTTTGATGAAGAATAAATAATATGAAATTTTCAAAACAAAACATACCAGAATCTCAGAAAACTAAAGAATGGCATAATGGCTGTCTTGATGATATTTTAAAATATAACAAATCAAGTTCAAGTTATGCTGCTGAAAAAACAAAAGATTATGAAAACTATTTATTAGTTACGGGGCAGTTTGATAAAAAACAATTTAAATATGTTACAGACATGTATGGAATTACAGCTCCTGCTCGTTTTGTTAATTATCCTATCATAATGCCTAAGATTGATTTATTGGCTGGTGAGATAGTTTCTCAACCATTAAAGTGGTCAGTAAATGTTGTTAACAGAAATGCTATTAGAAGAAAAAACGAAAAGAAAATTCAAATGGCAGCAGAAGTAATTCTAAAGCCTATAAGAAGAGAAATAGAAAAAGCACTTGGTACTGAATTAAAAGATGAAGAAATTGGGGAAGAAGTTCCCGAAGATGTAGAACAATTTCAAAACAAAAGATTTAGAGACATTGTAGAAGAGCAAGTTCATGTTGGATTAAATTTCATATCACAAAAACAAAAACTAAAATCTGTTTTTAAAAGAGGTTTTTATGATTTAACAATTACAGGAAAAGAATTTTATAGAGTTACCGTAAAAAACAGAGACCCTTATATTGAAAGAATTGATCCTCGCTCTGTAATATATGATTTTGATTCTGACAAAGAGAACTTACAAGATTCTAAATTTGCAGGTCTTGATAATTGGTATACTGTTAATGAAATAGTAGACAGGTTTCAACTTTCAGGAAGTGTAGTTGATGAATTAGAAAAATTAGAAAAAATGGATTCTAATTCTATTAACGAATTAAATTCTGGCTACGATTGTTACATGAGTAGTAATTCTACAAATTTAAAAGTTCGTGTTGTTGATGTTGAATGGAAATCATTCAAAACAATGAAATATAAAGTAACTCCTAATAAATATGATAAGTCTATTGACTTTTATAAAATGGTCAAAGATGATTATAAAGGTAAAGATGGAGAAAAGGTTGTTACAAAAGTTATTTCTGATGTAAGGTATGCAATAAGAGCTGGTCATGAAATTCTTTTAGCTTGGGGGAGAAAACCAAACATTGTTAGACATGAAGATAATTATGCTAATTGTAAATTAGGTTTTTTTGGAATTATTAAAAACAGTTTTAATTCTCAAACACTATCTGTAGTTGATTCTCTTAAAAACATTCAAATACTTTATAATCTTGTTATGTATCAAGTTGATTTAGCAATGGCAAGATCAGGAGGTAAAGCTTTAGTTTATGATGTTTCTCAAAAACCTAAAAACGTACCATTAGAAGATGTAATGTATCATGCAAAAAACTCTGGACTTGTTATTATAAACAGTAGATCAGAAGGAATGCAAGGAAGTTCTTTTAATCAATTTCAACAAATTGATTTAACATTATCTCAATCTATTGGTCAATTAATTAATTTAAAAGTAATGCTTGAGCAGACAGCTGATCAGTTAACAGGTATTACTGCTTCTCGGTCTGGTATAAGCAAATCAAGTGACGCTGTTGGTGTAAATGAAAGGAGTGTTATGCAGTCTACGTTGATTACTGCACCATTGTTCGATTTACATTATGATATAATCGGAGATGTAATGAACGAGGCTGCTAACTTGTTTAGGTATTGTTGGTCAGAGGAAAACAGAATGATAAATGTTTTTGGAGATATGGGATTTGAAACATTCAAATGGGATAAATCTTCAGCATTAGACGAATATGGAATTTTTGTAGAAAACTCTTCAAAAGAGCTACAAAGAAAACAATCTATGTTCTCTTTAATGGATAGAATGGCTTCTACAGGAAGTCTTGATCCAATTTCAAGTATTAAAGCTATGAACGCTGAATCAGCTTCTGAAGTTGAATCTATACTTGTTAAAGGAATGAAAACTATGCAAGAAATGCAACAACAACAAAGTCAACAGCAAAGTGAAATTGCTCAACAAGCAAATGAAATAAATCAACAAAAAATAAATGTTCCAATTGAAGTTGCTAAAATTAAAGCAGAAGCTGACATAAGAACTACTGCTATGAAATTAGAAGGAGAAGAAAATATAAATTCTTTTAATTCTGAAAGAGCAGAAGATATGCAGTCTGTAGAGTCTCAATCAAAATTAGATCAACAAATGTTGGCAGATTCAAATAAAGAAACTCAGATGATGAACGATCAGTCAGAACAATTAAATGAAGAATCAAATGAAGTAAATCAATAATTGTTATAATAATTAATTAAATTTAGACATGAGTATAGAAGAAAAAGAAAAAGAAAACGGACTAAGCGAAGAAAACAAAGGAGATATTTTTGATTTCAGTGCTTTCGCAGAACCAGTAAAAACTTTAGAAGTAAAAGAAGAAAAAGCTCCTGAAAGAGAAAAACAGGTTGAAACAGAAAAAAGTAATGATGGCGAAAATACTAATTCTTTTAGTGATAGTGATAAGTCAGATAGAAGCGACAATAATTTTATTTGGGGTGATACTATTCCTGACCGAAATAGCAATAGTTTTAATCAGAATGAAACAAAAACTGAAAACGCTAACGAAACAATTAAAACAGAAGAGAGTAAAGAAGTTAATAAAGAAGTAGATAATAAAGAAATTTCTATTTCAGAAGATCAATTTAGTTATGTAGCTAATGAGTTAAATTTAAAAGCAAAAAACATAAACGAATTAAAAGAATCATTAACTGATATTGTTAATGAAAATAAAAGATTAAAAGAAAACTACCCGAAAACTAATGAAAAAATTGGAAATTACAAAAAACTTCTTAATTTAGAAGATAAAGATTTAGTAACCGAAAATTTAAAGGTTGATGGGTTTGAAGGAAAAGAATTAGAAAATGCTATTGAAAGATATTTAGATAACGATATTTTAGATATAGAAGCCAAAAAAATACGCAACACCTTAAACAGTGCTATTGACTTTGAGAAAAAAGAGTTAATTAACGCCGAAGCTAATGAAATTGCAAAGCAAAATCAAGAGCGAGAAGATGGTATAAGGGAATTAAATTCTTATTTAGGTTCAACGGACCAAATGTTTGGGTTTAAGATGGCAACTTCTGACAAAGTGGACAATGTTCGAAAAGATCATGAAGAATACATCACAAGCGGAAATTACTTAAATGAAATCACTTCGAGTTCTTCATCATTAGCTGAATCAGCTTGGTTATGGAGAAACAGAGAAACTATTTTAAAAGCTATGAGAAATCAAGGCTTTAATAGTGGTCGTGCTGATATCATTAAAGAAATTGGCAATCCTGACGCAAATGCAGGAACAAGAACATTTGCAGACCCGAGTACAGGAGAGGGATTTGATCCTGGAAAATTTGGAATAAGAAATAAATAATTATTAATTTTTAATAAAAAAAAATATGCAGTTTCACAAAGGAACATACGGAAAAGAAACTATTGAAGCGAATTCTTTAGTTCAAAATCTTTAGAAATACCCAGAGATTTCAAAAACATTAATCAGACAATACCCTCAGTATTCTCTTAACTATTTTGTAGATGGAACTTCTCGTTTTGCTAAAGAAGACTTAATTGGAGACAATTCATTCAAGTGGGCAATCTTAGGAAGATTGAACAGACCTTCAACTTTAACAGGTGGTGGTGCAGGAAGTGGTGTAGGAATTGGAACATTTACTTTTGAAACAGAAGAAAACTATTTAAATCCTAACGATGTAGTTAAGTTTAAAGATGGTACTCAAGCAATTATTTTAGGTGAGCCAGTATCATCTGCTCTTGGTTATACATTTTCTGCAAAACTTCAAACTAATGATGTTACTAAAGTTTTAGCAGCAGGAAACATAGGAATAGGATTGACTGTTAACACAGCAGGTAACGCATTTCCTGAAGGATCAGAAAGAGGTTATGAAAACCATGTTTACCCAGATTGGTATGTAAACTATTTAGGAACATCAAGAAAGGCAAAATCTATTACAGGTTCAGCTTTAACTGATATTACTTGGATTGAAAACAACGGACAAAGACTTTGGTTTTTTACAGATCAAAAGTTAATGGAAGAAGAGTTTTTATATCAAAGAGAACTTTCTGATTGGTATGACGAATCAACAATGGATGCTAATGGTAATCCAATGGTTTTTGGAACTGATGGAAAAGCTATTATTAAAGGAGATGGTGTTCTTAAACAAATTGATGCTGCAAACGTAGATACTTACAATGGAGCGTTAAGTGAAGAAAGAATTACTGATTTCTTAGCACAATTGGCTTTAAGTACAGGTTCTATTTCTTCTCATTGGATGGTTTTTACTGGTACTGCTGGTAGAGTTGCTTTTCATAGAGCTATGAAAGAATTAGTTTACCCAAGTGGTAACTTAGTATATGATGCTAAAGTTGGAATGGAAATGGAAATAGGTGTTAATTTTACGACTTACAATGCTTTAGGTCATAGATTAACATTGGTTCACAATCCATTATTTGATGATAAAAACATACACACTGATATTGATCCTGCAACTGGTTATCCAAAAGAATCTTTCAGAATGGTGTTTTTAGATTTTGGTTCAACTGATGGTGTATCAAATGTAGAAAGAAAAATTAAAGGAGCAGGTGGAATTGACCGTTCTATGATTGTTAAGTATATCCCAGGAATGGTAGATCCTTTCGATCAAGGTTCAATGAAAGCTGCAAATTCAAGAGATGCTTTTACTTGTGAGATTCTTTCTGAATCTTGTATGGTAGTTAGAAATCCTCTTTCTTGTGGACAATTAATTTTTGCATAAAAAAAACAAATTTAAGAGAAAAAGAAAATGACTTATACAAAAGCAGAAGTGAAAGACTTGACAAAAGGAGTAGATTCATCAGGTATAGTAGAAGTGCGTTTGGTTGACCCCAAACGTACTGGTACTATAACAGTTAGAGGATTTAACGAAATTGATAAATACGGTTCTCATAAATGGAGAGAGTTAGTTGATGGAAATGGAGTAATTAGGGTAGTTAAAATTCAAAGAAAAAGAAGTTTAAATCTTAGTTCCGACAATGACAGAATACTTTATGCTCACTTACAAAAACACACACATTTTGTAAACGGTCCAAGACCTTTATTAAAACTTGTGAATGTTGAAGAACAAGCTAAAGATTTTATCTCTCATAGAGAAATTAAAACTGAAGCTGAATCATTAGTTAAAAACTTTAGTGATGAAAAACTAAAAGATTTAGCAAGAGTATTGACTATTAATGTTAGAAGAAATTCAAGCATTACTGTATTAAAAAGAGAGCTTTATAATTTTATAGATTTACATGATAACAAAGCTCAAATGTCTAATGCAGAAAAGTTAGTAAACGAAGTTAACTCTGAAGATTATGAAACTAAAGTGTTACTAAGAAAAGCGATGTCAGAAGATATTATTAAAGAATCTTTGAATCGTTTAATGTTTGGCACAATTAGTTTAGGTACTTCTTTTAGTTCAGCAGTTCAATGGGCAAGGAATAATAAAGATTTATTAGCAGAAATTGAGACAAGTTTAAAAAACAAAAAATAAGATGAATATAGTTGAAATGCATACCTTATGTGATTTGCTTATAGATAAAGCAAATGCTCCTTGGTTTTCCTCTCAAGAAAAAGATGATTTTATTAATTTAGCTCAAGCTGAATATGTAGATAAAAACTATAGACTTTTTGAAAAAGATGAAGAAGTTAGAGCAAAGCTTAATAATCTAGTTCGCAGTATTGCATTAGGTACAACTCAACAAATAGTGTTATCGGTTATAACTGATTTTCGTTATGCTCTTAGATTAAAAGGAACAGCCCCCAACAAGTGTGGCAGATTAATAAGCCAACCTATTGTACCAGTGCAATGGGATGATGAAGCTGAAAATCAACTAGATCCATTTAACAAAGCAACAGATCAGAATATGGGTTATACCCAAGAAAATGTGGTAAGTATCGGAAATGTGTTTAACATATTATCCGATACTATTCCTACTCTTGTTTCTTTAGTTTATTTAAAAACTCCAATTAATGTTCTTAATGATGTTGTTACTCCTGCAAATAATATTTCCTGTGAATTAGCACCTTCATCGCATGAAGAAATTGTTAATTTAGCAGTTAGAAAAATGTTAGGTACTGTTGAAAATCAAACTCAATATCAAGTTCAAGCCAATGAAATAGTAAGTCAAAATCAAAATCAATAATTTTGTTAAAAAACAATTAAATAAATATAAAAATAATTTTAAAATAAATTAAAATGAGAAACGAAATCGCAGTTGTAAACAACACAGCAAATTATACACCAGCTCTTGCAAATGGAAATGTAGAATTGTCTCAAGGCTTTTCAGTTCCTGTAGGATTCTTAAAAGGAGCAAACGTAGTAAACGTAGTACACGCAGTTGGTACAGGAAGTGCTGTAATAATTACATTTGGAGGAACTTTTGGTATAGGTGATACTGCTAAAATAGTAATTGAATCTAATTTAACTAGCAGACAAAAATTTGTTAAAGCTTATACTGTTACAATTACTTCTGATTTAATTGGAGCAGGAGCAAGTGCAGGTGCAATAGCAATAGCAACTAGAACAAATGTAGCTAATGCTTTTAAAAATAAATTTTTAAGAGAAATTAATGCAGGACTATTAGATTATCCAATATCTACAGCAGTAGTTTCTGGTGCTGCAAATAATGTACTTACAATTACTCAAAAAGGTAAAGCTCAAGCAGGTATTTCAGGTAGTGGTTATTCAGATGGTGCTGGAACTTTAGTTAAAACTTCAGTAGCTTTTGTACCTTCTAATGGTACTGCTGCTGATCTTAAATTAAAAGGTATTAAAGCTTCAGATATAACTTCTGCTTCTTATGATACTGTAAAAATTGATTTAAGTATTGATGCTGCTATTCCTTTTATTGATTCAAAAGGAGTAATAGTAAAAGAACTTTATTTATTTGTTGTAGCAGGAAGAGGTGGAGCTACTAAAATTGCAATAGATGCGTTTTAATAATGAATAATAACAAATTAAAAGCCTGTGTACTATCACAGGCTTTTTTTTATTAAATTTATAATATGGCAACATTTAATCAATTAGCTTATAACATTAGAAATATAGCCAATAGAGGTCAAGGAAATTCAGATGACGAAAGACTAAAGATTAGTCAAGTTAAATTTTGGATTCAATATTATAGGTCTGAAGGAATTAATCAATTTACAGATTACGGAAAAGACATTAATCCACAGTTAATTCAAGACCTCGGTATTATTCCTTTAATAGAAGTTGATAAAACTGATTCTAATTGTCCTAATGTAACTTGGGGTTGTAAAATTAAAAAAGTTGTTTTGCCAAAGTTTGTTGGATTTCCAAAAGGAAGAGCTGTTTCTTTTTTAGGAAAAATAGATAAAATAACTCCATTTATAAAAGGAGATGCTGACACTGAATATTTTAAATCTGAAACTAGATTTGGTAAAATAATGTCAAGAGGACATATTATTGGTCAAAATTATTATTTAGAATTATCAAAAAATGATGCTGACCTTAAATACATTAATGTTCGTGGTGTTTTTGAAGATCCTACTTCTATAAATACTTATGCTAAAACAGGTTGTGAACCAAAATGTTTTGACGATGAAACAGATGAATACCCATTACCGTTAAATATGTATGTATATGTTTTAACTAACATATTACAAAAAGAACTAGCATATAGCGAACAAGCTGTTAATGATGAATTAAACGATGCAAGAGAGGGTTATGCAAAAATGGGATAACAAAGGAAGAGTTAATTTATTTGGTATTTATTGTTCTGCAATAGATCAAATAAAAAAAGATTTATCAAACAAACCTCACTTAAAAAAAAGAACAATTACTTATAGAGAGTTTTATTTAATAATTTCTATTTACTTTACTGAAATATTTAATATTGTTCTTTCAGGATTAAAATATAATTTATTTAATAGATTTGGTTCTATTAGAATAGTTAAAACTAAATTAAACAGATATAAACCTATATATTACAAACCAACAGATACAAACGAAAATTACACTAAAGGATATTGGCATTTTATTTTTTTTGATGCGCCTAAAAAATGGCGAAAACATAATTTTGTTTTTAGTAGAAAATACAAGGGATTAATGATGAATAAAATTAATTCGGGTTTTGAGTTCCCAGACTTTACTCAAGAGGGTAATAAAGGTTTTATTTATAAAGTAAAATAAAAATGGAAGGAAACAAAATATCAATTAAAAGAATTATAGGTAATGTTATTGGTAATTTACAAATAAAAAATGTTAATTCTTGCATAGATGATTTTGCAAGATGGGCATTAGAAGCTGAAAACTTTATAGGAACTTCAAATAGCTATGTGCATAAAGAATGTTTAATAAAATTTAAAGGAATGAAAGCATGTATTCCTGATGATGTAATCTACATAAATGCATTAAAATACAATAATTATCAAATTGAACTTACCAATAAAAACTTCACTATGTTTGATAAAGGAGCTTCTAACGGAGGTTCTAAACACTTGGCTACTGTTTCTTCAGCTAAATTAAATACTGGCGTTACATCTCAATCTAACGTCAATGATTTAAACAACAATGTAGTCTTCTCTATTAAAAATAGATATATATACATAAATTCAAAATCTATTGAAGAAATTGGTATCTCTTACGAAGGTATTGCTTTAGACGAAAATGGATGGCCTGAGATTTCGGAAAGCCACGAACAAGCAGTTCAACAATATTTAATGTGGCAGTATAAAGTTGCTGAGTATGTAAATGGAAAAATACCTCAACATGTTTATGCTACTCTTGAGCGTAGGTGGTATGAGTTGTGTGCTCAAGCAAGAGGAGATGACGAATTACCTTCTCAATCGGAAATGGAATATTTAGGTAACATGATGAATCAGTTAATGCCTTTACCAAATAAAAAATTCTTCTAATGACAAAAATTAGCAAAAACATATTTAGTAAGGGTCTTAGCAAAGATTACGATTCTTCAAATGTGTCTGCATATTCAATGATTGATAACATTAACGGTAGATTAATGTTTAATGATAAAGGAACTTTAGATTGGGTTGAAGATAATGGAAATAAAATTTCCTTTACTATAAGTGCTAATAACGGTACCGATCCTAATCCATACAATCCAATTGGTTATACGGGAGATGGAAACATTAAAGTTATTTTTTCTGTTTCTACAGTAGAAACAACTCCTGGTTCTGGATTGTTTTTTTCAGAAATAGGTATAATTGGTACTGATTCTGAAGGTAATGGAACTTATGCAACTTTGTTTAATGATTCTTCTGATCCTGACCTTTTAAATTTTAATTCTATTAATCAAATATGTGCTAGATTTTTATATGAAAATGATAAAATAATTAGAGTGTTTTGGGTTGATGGTGTTAAAACAACAGTTCCTAAATCAAATCCACCAAGAGTTTTTACTTTTAAATTTAATAATAATTTTAATAGAAATGTTGTCACTGCTTATACTCCTGTTAGTTCTTCGGTACATAGTATTAATAGTCAAGCGGACTTTTTTCCAGGAATAATTAAGTTTGTTCAAACTATATCAGGAAATCTTCTTACAGGTGTTTATCAATACTCATACAGGTTAATTACTATTGATGGTTATGCTACTCCTTGGATAACTCCTACAAGAAAATTCTTTGTTACTTCTGATTCTGTAAGTAATACAAATTGGAATGTATATGAAATGGAAGGTAGTGGAGTAAATTCTGGTAAAGGAAATGAAATTCAAATAAAAGGAATTGATCAAAGATATTACCGTATTCAAGTTGCATATTTATTTTCAGAGTCTAATGCACAAATAAAAGAATCAGGTACTTTTATTGATGTATTAATTGATAAAACTACTGGTGGAAATATAGAATCTTTTAATCATGTTGCTAATAATGGAGTTCCTGTTGCAGTTGACGAAATTGCAGGAAGATTTCAAGGAATAGCAGGAGCTAAAACTTTAGACATAAAAGATTCTACTTTGTATTATGGTAATCTAAACGAAAATGTACTTGAAGTAACAAATGCTGAAATAGAAAATGTTTTAGCAAACCTTACTATAGTTCCTACTTTTAGAGATATGACTTCTGACACAAATTCTCTAGGTCCAAGTACTCCGCCAATAACTCATCAAAATTTATATAATAATAGCACTATTCAAAAAAGAATGTTTTCAGGTTCTTTTGAAGATTATAATCTTAACAATGATTATTCTAATTACAAAGGAACTCAAGTTGAGAATTTGTTTACTGGTTATTTTAGAGGAGAAACTTATAGATTTGCAATTGTTTTTTACGATAAACTAGGTTATCCATATTTTGCTTTTCATTTAGCTGATTTTAAATTTCCAGAACAACATAGTACAGATTACACATATGAAAGATTAAAACTTGATGGAAGTGTAGTTAATGTTTCAGCATCTTTATCTCAACCTGCTTGCCCAACTAATGATTATTTGTATGCTCCAATAACAAGTGATCCTATTGTTTTAAACGATCCTTTTCATGTTGCTAGTTATTCTCATTTAAGAATAATGGGAATTGACGTTAGTGGTATTGACATATCGGGAATTAAAGATAAAATTAGTGGGTTTTCTATAGTTCGTACTGACAGAGATGTTACAATTATTAATCAAGGTATATTGTTACCTGCTGTTATTGATGCTGATGTAAGTTCTAGAACAAATCCTCTTCCTGTTGCTCATCAAGGTTTTGCTAATGTTGGTGGTGTTCTAACATTACTTGGAGTTGTAAATCAAAGTGGAAATGATGGATATAAAATAAGACCTAATCAATCTTTGTTTTATTCTCCTGAAAATGATTTTGATATATCTACTATTCCTGTTGTTCAAACGCCAGATAGATTAAAAATAGTAGGTTCTTGTTATAAACAACCATCACAAGTAGGAACAGTAAGTGGTTATAATAACGGTATTCATCATACTTATGCTGATACAAATGCTTCAAATCCTACAGATCATAAATGGAAATCTCCTCAAATAATAAGTAAATGGTATAGGTCTTTAAATCTTTATCATAATAGTATAAGTAACTCTACTATACCTCAATATGGAGCTACTGCTAGTATAGCATATCAAAAAATTCTTGGATTAGCTGAACAAGCTCCTAATTATGAACTTGGGCTTGATTTTCATAATAGTGCTTCTTATGATACTGCTAATTGGCCAAATGTTGAAGGTTTTGGAGATAGTGGAGACCCTTATGATATGTGGGGTAAAAACACTATTTTATATAAACATACTAATTTTGGAATATCTTCTGCTTGTAGATTTAACTACAATTCTACTTCAAGTTTAAATCAAGACACTCAAGCAGGTTCTTTAATTGCAAATTATATAAGACCAAATTTAAACCCATATGGAGGTGTAAATCCAAGTGCTCTTCAATTGTCTATTTTTTATTCTACAGGACATTTTCAACCAGTTGGAAATCCAACTTTTACTTCTGCTACTAACGATATTTACAATAATATAGAAGTTTATGGTGGAGATTGTTATTTAGATTATTTAGGTTTTCTAAGAATGTATGGTAGGTATAAAAATCCTAACGAAGACGTTTCTTATTCTGTTGTTTTTCCATATGAATGTATTATTAATCATTCTTTAAGACAAGCGTCTTCTGTTCAAAATCCAATATATACAGATGTAGGTGCAAGACCTCAATATGAATTTAGTAACCCTGGAAGTACTGCTTTTATTAACGGAATTTTTATAGCTAATAGTGGAGGTTCTAAATTACTTGAAGAGTTTAACTATAATGATGTTCTTACGTTTAATGAACTAAATAATTTTTTTAATAGTCAACCAATCGGTTTCCAAAACAACAACGAGTTTCCCGTAAGATGGAGGCATACATTGAATAAATTCTACGGAGACCCAATAGATTCATGGAGACAATTTGAAATAGATAGCTTTAAAGACGTTAATGGTCAGCATGGTCAAATAACATCTTCATCTTTTTTGTTTGGTGGAATTTATTCTTTTCAAGAAACTGCTTTTGGAAAACTTAGAACTTTTGATCGTGCAGCACTTGAAAGTGAAAACACTACATCTTTAACAACAGGTGTTGGTCCTGCTTTGGATGGAGTTGATTATATATCTAGTAAATCAGGGAATCAACATCAATGGTCTTTAGTAAACACAGGTAAAGCACTTTATTGGATAGACGTTTTTAATGGTAAGTCTATGAGGTTTGGTCAAGATGGAACAACTTATTTGTCAGACACTAATTCAATGCATACTTTTTTCCAAAAACAATCTAAGTTCTTTTTAAATAAAGATAATCCATCTAATTTAGATGGGATTCTAGGTTCTTGGGATTCTAAAAATAGAGAAGTTCTTTTTACTTTTAAAAGAGACGAATATCTTGTTAGGTCAAACATATTTGTAATAAAGTCTGATGTTTTAACTGATGTTGACTATTACGAAAATAATGAAACTGTTTTTGTTAATTGGACAGGAACTAATCTTCCTACAAGTGGTTTACATCTTCCTTCTGGAAATTCTCAAAACGGAAACAATTATAATACTTTGCAATACGTTTCTTTAAAAGTTGGGTCTAATCCAATGTATGTTTCACAAATTAATGGTACAACAATAACAACTTTAGTTCAAATTGTAGCAGGTCAAAACTACTTATTTTCAAGACCGACAGAATTTGATAATTGGGAATTTGTTCAAATTAATAAAAGTAAAATAACTCCTTTTAGATCAACTGTTGTTTATTCGGAATACATTTCTGCATTTACTCAATTTCATTCTTTTAAACCTAAATTTTCTATTTCTCATAATAAATTTTTATTAACACAAGACTCTGATATTACACAAAGAATTTTTTACGTTCATGGAAAAAACCCTTTAATGGCTAATTATTATGGTTTAAATTATAAAACTTCTATAGAAGTTGCTGTAAACGATGGAAGTGAATTTTCTAAACTTTTTGATAATTTAAGAGTAGCAATAAATACTATTGGAACTACAACTATGGATAAATTTATATTTTCTACTCAAAAACAAGATAGATTTTATAATGTTCAAGGAGATGGAAGAGTTAAGTTTTTAGAAGATAATTTAAGATTACCAATAAGAAGACAAGATCAATCTGACAGAATGAGGGGAAGATTTCTAAATATGATATTAGAGTTTGGTAACAACTCTAATAAGTCAGTAAAAATTGATAACTTCATAAATCATTATAGAGTTTCTAATAGAAAATAATTATGGCAATATTTAACGATACAAGAGAACTTTCAACACAAAAACGTCATGTTGGTATGAATCGAATGACTGGCTTTAGAAAACAAGTAGCAGCATTAGCGGGATATAAAGATGACGGAACAAAAAATTGGTGGGGAAAAATAGGAGGTACAAAATATCTTGGAACAGGAATAGTAGGTGAATCAATTCAAAGAGGTGTTGGTCAATGGGCTTCTAAAGGAAGTGATGCTAACCAAGTTTTTAAAGAAACTAATGATGAATTTTTTCAATCAAAATTGGCTGAAGTAAACATGAATCTTGAAGGAGCAAAACTTGCTGCTAAAATTGCTGGTGGTGTTCCAGAAGGAGGTGATGTAGCAGGAGGTAATGTAGGAACAGGTGATGTTTCAACAATGAGTGATGGAGCAGAAGGAGGTAGTGGTATTGGTACAGAAGGTATGAGTGGATCAGAAAGTTCAATCAGTACTGAAAATTTAAATAATTATCTAGGAAAAAAAGGTAGAGATCTTATTGAAGATCAAATTAATAAAACATCAGAAAAGTTATCAGGTAATAAAACAGATAAAGAATTAGTTAAAGATTTAACTGAAGAAGAGGAAGAAGATGGGGTTACTGATGTTGATGAAGAAGCTCTTAAAAAGAAAAATAAATTTACAAAATCTAATGAAAAATTTAAAAAATTCACAGATAAAATTCCTGCTGCTGGTAAGTTTTTATCTACAATGTCTCAATACAGAACATCATATTTAAATTTAGAGAATGAAGCTGATAGAATTTCATCTAATTTAAAAAGAAAAACTGCAAAAGAAAATGAATTTAATTATTTGTAAACAAAAAAGATATGTCTAAAGGATTAACTGATGCTCAAATTGAAAAATTAGCAGATAGAATAATTAAATTTGAAACAAAAAAAGGAAGTTTTCAAGGAGATAGCCTTACTATAAAAAAATTTACAGAAGGTAACCCATACACTGATAATAAAATAGAAACAAGAGAAGACTTAATTGGATTAATAAAAGATTATTATATACCTGCTGTTAAAAAAGATTTAGGAAAAGAAAATTTTAACAAATTAGATACAAGTATTATATACGAATTAGCAGATTGGAATTTTAATAGTGGTAGATCGGCAACAGATGTGTTAGCTTACGCAGCAGGAGATATAACTTTAGACAAATGGAACGGTACAGGAAAGAACCCTTTACCTAAAAACTTTGACAAAATAACGTTAAAACAAGTTGAAGCTGCTAAACACGATGGTTATAAAACTGATGGTAAAAACACTGCAACAGGAAAAAGGTATACTATAGAAGAACCAAACCCTG
>Ga0209337_1001974_pt1 | contig 15135 bp, 47 predicted proteins | sample LinPmetageLP53_FD_184044 | JGI IMG/M metagenome (GOLD analysis project Ga0209337, IMG submission 184044) | Marine viral communities from the Pacific Ocean - LP-53 (SPAdes) (version 2) | ecosystem: Environmental > Aquatic > Marine > Oceanic | place: Pacific Ocean | collected 2010-02-08
TTTTTCTTACCAGCTTTTGTGTATGCGAATTTTTTCTTTCCTACTTGTGGCATTATCTTAATAATCCTCTCATAGCAGCTTCTCTGGTTGTTGGCATAGGCATTTGACCACCTGGTCTTTTACCCATATTAGCCATTTGTTGTTGAGCTTGAGGGTTTTGCTGCTGTAGTAAACCCTTTTGCTGTTGTTGTTTAGCTTGTTCAGGCATTATCTTAGCTTTAATGATTAAGGCTAACTTCTGTCCATCTTCAGGACTCAAGTTAATCATTTCATCAGCTAATTTTTCTAATTTTTTACTCATAATTTATACCATTAACCTGCCATATATTTTTTTTTTGATGCTGGATTATATACATTTAAAGGAGGAATTTTTTTGGGCATAGGTCTTTTAAAAGTATCATATATATGTGGATTTGCTTTCTGCCATTTCTTATCGTTAAAAGTTTTTTTAGAAATTTTAATTTTACGATATACTACACCTCTGGCAGGGTTATGAAATCCCATGATTCTTGTAAGTTTTTCTTCTTCTTTTTTACTAAATATTCCCATTTAACAATTCCATGCTCTTAATGACTTATTTATTCTGCTATTAGGATCTCTCGCTGTTTTAGCAGAAGTTAATTTCTTTTTCATGCCACTCATTCTAGCACAGAATGATGCACGTCTTTTATTGCCTACTTTTTTACTAGGAGCTTTTAATGTTCCCCCAGTTTGACGTTTATAACTAGCACGTCCTTTAGCATTCAAACCCCCCTTTGGGTTCTTGCCTTCTTTACGCTGCCATGCTGCCGATTTTGCCATAATATTATATAAATTTCTTAGCGTAATCTAGGATTTTAGTATTTTTCTTAAACTTCTTGGACTGGAAGTTCTTTTTAATATCCTGTTTTTGTTTAATAATCCTTTTTATAGGAACTGTAAACATTTTATATGGTAAACTTTTCATTATCTTCCTTGTCCTTTGTATCTATTTAGATTTTGCTGTAGTTTTTCCGACTTCGATTTCGATTTTTTGTGGATTCCTGGTCTTTTTTTAGGTTGATCCCTAGGGGTATAGCTAGTAAACTTTTGCTTGGCCATTAATCGTTATCAAGAATATCCCAAGCTGCTGCACCAGTCACACCATAGCCGTATGCTTTGTGGTGTTTTCTAAGATGTTTACCTGCTGCTTTACCTTTAATCGCAAGTCCTTGTATAGCTTGACCACCTCTGTATCTTGCTTGGTTGCCAAAGCCACCTTTAATTGCTTTAAAAGTTCTTTTACCACCATGCTTACCTGTCATAGCTTTATCTACTAATTTTGCAGATTTTTCTAGTTTTAAACCTCTAGCTGATAAACCCAGCTTCTTTCTTGCTATGCCACCACCTTTATATAAAGATTTTAGCATAGAGTAACCTACATTTCCTGCTCTGAAAATACCTATCATGTTATGTTCCTCTTATTGTTGTATTGGTTATGGTGCTGTAGAAGACCCCCCTATAATGATATTCGATAACACATCGAAATCATGGAGGGTGAATCTTAAACCCGTCTTAATTGTTATTGTCTTTAGTTCTCAGCTCGCTGTTACTCGCTGTCTTTATTAGCTTCTAATCGAAGCTGTTGTATCAACTGATACACGCTGTCTTTAGTGACAGCGAATATAAGTTGTTATTATATATTGGTAATTGGTTAACTCTCGCTTGTCGATTGATTAACTGATTGCCGATTATGATCTAACCTATTGATATATAGTAACACTTTGATTACTACCTATGTTAATAGGGACGTATAATTAACCTAAATAAGGAGATTTATGACTATAAAACAAAAACAAGATGAATACAATAAGATCATAGATGCTTATGACTATATACAATGGTCTAATGGATATGGTGGTTGTGACTCACCATTTACATTTAAAGAATATCTTGATGACCCTGAAAAATGTATGTCAAAATTTAAAAATAATAATTAATTAACCATATGATTATATCGCTATCGTTGGTGATAGCGACTTAATCATTAACAACTAAAAGGAGTATAAGATGAACATAAATACTATGTATAACGATAGTGTTAAAGCTATGTCAAGTATCAAGGATAAGGTAGTAGATAAGTATAACAATACTAATATGAATCCTTTTCCGAAAAATGTGAATGTGACTATAACAGTAGATTATGAAAAAAGTATAAGTAATCTATTAAAAGCTATAGGTCAAATAAAACAACAAGATATGGATAATTTTGCTAAATTAGGCAAACTTGTTGAAAATACAATAAAAAAGTCAATTAAATGACTGTAATAACTAATCTGGTATACCTGGCACTCGTGCTGGGTATCATCAGTATAATATAGGAGATACTATGATACCATATAACATAGAGTTACAACTAGAGTATGACAAAAGTCTTAAAACTATCAACATAGAAGAAGTAAAAAAGTTATTTAAGATAATTAAATCAGAAAATGCTTGTATTAGTATCACCTATCCTAATAGGTGGTCTAATGTATTTAACATACCAAGCAAATAAAAGGGAGATAGCATGATAAAATCTTATGCTTTATGGCAAAAAATAGAGGGAGATACAGATAGAATAGGTAGTTATAAAGCTATTCATTATGAATTTCCCTTCCCTGACGACCCTATTATCAAAGCTAGAGAGCTTGAGTGTAGTAGGTTTAAGAGAATACAACAATCGTTTGTCAATAAGTGTCAAACAATCGTTGATTAATAATAACTAACCAATAGGAGAGTAATATGACAGTACAAACTACATTTCTTCCAAGAGAAGAATTTATAGCAAGTAAACCATTAGAGGAAAGAATAGCACATGTTAAGGCTAATCCCCTTAAGTATGCAAGTAAACCTCAACATGACCATAATAAAAATATGGAAGATAAAGTTAATCAAATATTAGCTAAATTTACTGATTTAAAAACTCAAGTAGATTTACTTGTAGCTAAGAAATAGATACACTCTGAAACGAGTATAAAATACTCCAAAATTATGACAAGTTTTGGAAAGTCAGCTACACCCCCCTCCTAGTGAGGGGGAGTAGCCCTTAATAAAAATAAAACAAGCGTCTGTGCCTTTGGTACTACCTAGTGTAGTAAATCTCGGAGAGCTTAAGAGATATCTTAAGTGCTGATGAGTACCTAGAATTTGTAGTATTCAATGCAGATGGCAGTGCCTGATTGGTGTTCGAAAGCCAGTCAGGTACCAAAAAAAATATATATTACTTACGTTGACTGAATAATCATTCGGCAAACGTGATAAGGTAGTGTTTATATAATGTGTGTGAAACCACAGTTTAGATTATATAAATACGTATGAGGTATGAAAATGCAGTTTGCTAAACCCAGACCTCATTGCATAGCAGTTCAAGGAGTTGCAACTCTAAGACAATTTGTAGAAATACAAATGCTAAAAAGTCTATGCACGTATGTAATATATATTAACAATAATATAGGAGAGTATATGACTGATAAACCAATAATGAGAGATCCGATGGATTCTGAAGAAGCTAAAGAATTAGGTATACACCAATTTATAAATGCTACTAAAGAAGAAATAGATCTTATTAGAAGATTGTTAGAAAATTCAATAAAATATGGATTTTCAGAAAGAGAATGCAATGTAATATATAGATTAGCTGCTTTTGATTTATTAACAGCTAGTGAATCTAAATCAGCTATAATGCTAATGGCTCAAAAATTAGGCAATATACCAATACCAGAGGATGACAATGAGTAGAAACTTAATAGTATATAAAGTTGATTATGTTAATAGACACGAGGACTATAACACCCAAACAGGTAGATTCGTTAGAACTAAAAGAATAGTTATGACACCTGATGAGGTTAATCAAAAAGATGGCTACTGGCGTAATCACAGAAATGTAGAAAAGAAATTTTATACACAAATGATAGGCGTTCCAGATGGCTGTTGGGATAGCAAATATAGAGTAATGAGAGTAAGGAAAGCATGACACCAACACAATTTATAATTCTAATATTATCTTTTTGGTTAGTTTGTATTATAAAAATATGGTTAGAAGAATCTTCAACTGATAAAAAGGATAAAAATGAAAAAAAATAAAACACCTAAACATTGGACAGCTAAAGCATGGGCAGAGCACCTATTACATATATCATCATTTACTGATGTAAAGGAGGTTAAAAGTGTTCCGAGTAATACTAGAAAACAAGTTTCGAGAAAATCCAATAAATCTAAGCAGAGCAGTAAAGCTGCTATATAACCAAGACTTTACAGGCTCAATAAGAAAAGAGAATATATTATGGTGGAAAAAATACTTCTTAAAAGTAATCCACCTACCTATCCTATACCCTAAGAGAGGATATATACAGATAGTTAAAATATATAGAGATAAGAAACCATCAATTAGAGTAGTAACAATCCCCACCAGCTCCGATAAGCGAGAGCTGTTGGTTCTTAATAAAATATATGGAGGTAACAATGGGTAAATGTAAACGTACACCACACAAGAGTAATATAAATGCTAATATTGCTAAAATATTGACATTACATAGAGTGTGGAATGGTTATACACAAAAAAATATAGCACAATGTATAGAAGTAACATTTCAACAAATACAAAAATATGAAAGATGTATCAACAGATTACCTAGTGATCATCTTATAGATATATGTAATCAAAAAATGTGGGATTTAAATTTGTTTTGTGTTTCTAAACCAGAATGGATATTTGATGAGTGGATGAAAACTATAGATCCTTTTGAGGATGATAGTCCATACCCACTACGTATATCACAAATAACAAGAGCTTGGGAAAAAATAGATAATATAGGTAAACATAACTATTTAACTAGACAAACTAATCCAAGATATAAAATATTATTAAACCAAATGAGAGGAAATTAAGTGAATGGAATTTTTACTGTTATTCGATTTGTTACTTATACTGTTGGTGGTTTAGCCATCAGGAAAAGCTGGAATTGGCTCATCGCCGATGTCGATCCAATTCCTGGTACAAAGGAATTTGATATAGAATACTATCAAACTAAAGAGAAGTATATAAGACTAACCAAAAAAAAGGAGAACTATGACGAAGCGAGTAGAGCAATTAGGAGAGATGATCGTTAGATTAATAACATATCCTATAAGAGCAACAATAGGAGTGTGTCAATGTATACATAAGTCTACACCAGATACGTTAGATGATTGTATGCCATTTGAAATCAAAAAAAAGGAGGAAAAAGATGGAAACAAAACTACCAGTTAAATCAAGAGTAGCAGATAAGTATCAACCGATGCTTACATACTATGCAGAACTTATAGGACTATGTCATGAGACTGTTGCAAAAACACAATCATTACAAATGTTAGATCCTATGGGTAAGAAAACTACTGCAACATCATTGTTTATTAGAGTTTGTCAAAGAATGGACAAATCAATAGACGCTAAAGAAGTTGCGGAAAAGTTAGAAACTATAAGTAAAACTAATGAACAAAGGAGCCATGTAGCATGAGTAGTAGTAAAACACCCATACGACAAGCTGAAATGGATCATATAGATCATTTTCTAGAAACAAAATATGACAATAGAAAGAATATTTTGAAAACAGAAATGCAAGATACTATTGATACTGAATCAGAAGAAAACTTTGATGCTTTCAAAGAAAAGTTAAAACTAACTAAGTTACATCAAGATGTTAGAATATACTTTGATGATCATGAAAAGTTTAGGAACGAAATGGATAGTATTTTACTTGAGAAAGAAAGTAAATTAAATAATGCAATCAATGACTTGGAAGTTAAACTAGAAAACTGGAAGAAAGTTAGAAAGTGGAATACAGAGATAGAAAGATCTCTAATAAAACACCCAGATGAACTAGATAGACTACTTAAGAAAATATGTCATGAAGAAACATCTCGTGACTTCTATTCTGGCCCAAGAGGTAAAGCCTTACAAATGTTAGATATGTCTAAAGAATATTGTAAGAATTTGCTTAACGCAGGTCAATCTCTAGCTACAGTTTGGAAAACAATAGATGTAGAAATGTCTAAAGAAAAGATTAATACATCTACAATTCCTAAGCCTGAGTTTTTAGCAATCACTAAATAATAATATCGGTAAAGCCCTGCACATTTGTAGGGCTTAACCTTACAGAAAGGTAATTATGGTAGATGAAGCATTATACTTCTTTGAAAAAGATGTAGGTAAAAAAGTTTACGAAATGGAATATGAAATAACGCATTTAACTAGATGGCAAATACTTGCTGAAGATAAAGATCAAGCATTTAATATTTGGTTAGAAAATCATAAAGTAGATCTTGCAACAGAAGATGGCAAAGATTGTGTGTGTTCTTATATTAAAGATTATACACAAATTGGCAGCACAAAAGAAATTGCTAAAATTAAATTAGATATAGATAACGATGAGGTAATAGCAGATGAATCTTAAAGATCAAGTAGACATACTAGATAAAGCAACTAACAAAGCTATCAAACAAGTCGATAAAGAACGCAAAGGTAAAAGGCGTAACTTTATATTAGAATGGTTTAGATACGTAGAGTTAGTAAGCAAACAATTAACCAAATGGATGAACTAATGCACATAGATAAATATAAAATATTTTCCATGGATTATACTTGGAAAAATCAAAAAAGAAGTAACGATATATCAGTAAAACAAATGCTTACATCAGATGAATGTATTCAAGGTAAAGATTTTATATCTTTATTAGATAGTTTAGAGGATGCTTGGCATAAACATGAAGGTAAAGATTGTAAAATAGAAGTTACCTTTGAACCTTATGAGGATAATAATGTATAAATTACACGTAATAAAATCAACACAAAAAGATAAAGATATAGATAAAGAACAATATAGTATAATAGAAACTCATGACTATACTAAAAAACCTACATTTCAAGATATGTATAAAAAAATAGGTTGTAGTATGATAGAAATGTCTAAAGCATATTACCCTGAGTATTCTAATAGAAAAGATGGATATGTAGATATATATTTTGATGAAGAATTTCTTATGAAAGAAGGTTCTCAACCAAATATAGGAGCTACATTTGCTTGGAAAACATGGCAAGATAAAACAGGTCATATGGCATTGCCAGGATCTGTTTTACATGGTACTATCTGTGTAATACAGGAGGTAAAAAATGAAGCTGCGTGAAAATCAAATTGTATTTGATACTATGTTAGAAGAATGTAATCAATTAGTACAAGAACTTAGACTAAAACTTAAATCTAAAATAAACGAAATATTAAAACTTCGTAAAGATTTAGATTTAGAAAAAGAAGAACATCAATTAACTCAGCTTAAATATGAATCTATGAAAAATAACTTAAATAAATTAATGACTGATAAACTAAATGCAGCAAGAGCTGCTGTTGAAATAGCAGCAGATAAAAAAGGAATTAAATGACAGAACTAAAAGATGAACATTTAGAAATTATATCTAAAAATAGAGATAAAAATTATCAAATAAATAAACTAAAAGAACGTATAGATGATTCAAAAGAATCTATATCTGTATTAAGTAATGCTATAGCTTGTGGATTTTTAGCTGATAATCATTCCTTGATTTTACAAAAATGGATAGTAGAATACCAACATAACCAAGAACAAATGGAAACACACTTAACGGAGATGCAAACCCATGAATGAACAAGCACTTAAAATGATACTTGCTGGAAAACAATTAGAAATAGATAAACTTAAACGTAAAGTAAAGGAGATGGAAGATAATGATAATACCAGACAGCGAGACTCTGAGACTAGAAAAAAGACAAAGAGGACTACAAAGAGTAGCGACAGCAATTAATGATCTAAGTATATATGGTATATACCCTACTAACTTTCCAAAGTTAATTCAAGTGTTAGAACACGCTAAAGATCATATTAAAGCTGAAATTCTAGCTACTAAAAAACGTATGGTAGAAAAATCAGAACTTATAATAGAGGAAGTATATACAGATCCATTAAAAACTGAAACTCAAATAGAATCAGATAAAATTAATGATGAGTATATTAAAAAAGGTATTTAAAAATTCTATTTATTAGATGGGGATCCAATAAAAAACAAGTAACTAATAAATTAGATAGAGCCAGATGGGAGACTGTCTGGCTTGTTAATTGGTTAGGAAGTAAGGGCGAAGAAATAAGGTCATCCAGGAAAACCTATTAAATTAATTCCTGGTATATGAATTAACATATTATAAACAAAGCCAATTAAATTTTAGTCATCTTTACAATCCAAGATGTAGGAATCATAGTACGATCTCCATATGTATAAGAACCATCTTCTTCTTTATCATATGCAGCAAAAACTTTAACAGAATGTTTATCTTTAGAAAACAACCAACCCTCGTTAACTGGGTTAGCAAGTTTCATATTTTTAAATTGTTTTTCGTCAGCCCAACTTGAATCACTTATACAGTCAACCCACTCCACTCTATATTTGTCATAAGGTAGGGAATTAGGATCCGAAGAAAATAAAGTTTTCTTTTTTTTAATGTAACGTTTCTTTACCATTGGAAGCCCATATAAAAGTTGAAGGATCATCTTGATCTAATGCATCCATGATGTCTGAAGGAACAATTTGTCCTTCTTCGTCAAAAACTAACTTAAGATATGTGCTGTAAATAATTGCAAGAGCCATTGCGTCTGCAGCTCTTATAGACATATTGGGATTTTGTCTTTTAATAAAATTACCAATAGCATCTGGTTTAACACCATCTAAGAAATGTTCAGAATATTGAACTTTGCCTTTAGGAAACTTTAATATTTTTGTCATATTTACGTACCTCTGGCGAGGATATCCTTATTAGTTATTTGGGTTGCAGTAAAAAATCAATGTTATTTTGTATCTTAGGTACAAGTTTATCATAAACTGTACGCCAAAGCATAGAATCATCGTAAAAAAAGTTTTTATTCTTCCACATATCGTGGTAATGACTATAAAATTTAGAACATATATCAACAGCATCTATGTCTAATTTTTTCCAAAAGTCTTTTTCACTCATACCATTAGTATGTAATAAATGATGGTGAGTAAAACAAAGAGGAACAGTAAATTGATCTCCAACTTTCTGTGAAAAACCTCTAGGCATAGCAAAAGTTATATGATGAGCTTGTGACTGAGTATTTTGACATAAAATACATGGATTAGAAGCTACCCATTTTAGGTACTCTTTGTCCTTGATTCTTTGTACCTTGTCCTCTGATAGTATTGTGCACTTTTTTGTAGCCATAATATATTGCTAAATCTGATAGCCCTTCATGTACTTGGTTAGATGCTCTGCGTTCTGACATACTTAAATAATATGCTATCTCAATGATACCAAAATTATAATGACAAAACAACTTCATAATTTTAGAAACTCTTTTACCAAGTTCGTCATCAACTTCTTTAACTGCGAGTGCAGCACCAATAGCAGATGCTATAAAATCTTTGTTAGTACCATCAATTCGTTCCTTTAGAACATTGCCTGTACCACCACCTTGAAGTTCGCACATAAGACGATAACGAGATCCAGCTTCATATTCTTCAATAGATATGAGCTTACGATGAAACATATACATAAGACGAGATTCTCTAATATTTAACCATACTTTACGTTTGTCTAAAATAGTAGAAATAAGCTCAGGTTTTTCAATGAGACGCATAAGATATTTTATAATTTTCTATAGCTTTATCAACAAAAGATCTAAAATTTTTATTCTTATTGTATAATTTGTTTAATCTAAAAACTCTGTTTTTGTTACAATTATGTAATCGAGCAATAGTGCTCTTACACCCATACACTTGTGTAGGGTGCAATAGCCACGAAATTAAAATACTTAAATTATATATTTTATAATCGTTACTATTTTTAACAATTTTTTTACCTTTTAATGTATCAAGAGATACACTATAAGATAAACTACAATACTTTTGAATATTAATAACCATAAGGAGATAAAGATGAAGATTGAATATAGACATAGTGCTTCAAAAACTAATAGTTTTATAGATAGTCCACCACATTGGATTATCAATAATTTATATGATTTTGACTCACAACCCAATGCACGAATGATAATGGGTAGTGTAGCAGAGGAAACTGCTGAACACGCTTTGCAAAATCAAATCACTGATGAAGAAGTTATCATAGATTATGCAAAATCCAAATACATAGAACTAAAAGGTAATGAAACTGATGATGAATGTCTTTGGTCTGGTATAATTGCTAATCAATTTGTTAAAGAACTTCCACAATTTGGAGAAGTTATTTCTTATCAAAAATCATTACAAATACCAGGTGATAAATATGGCTTAGAATATGATGTTATCGGCAAAACAGATTTTGAATTTGACGATGTAATCATAGATACTAAGGCTACTGCATACATAAAAAGACTAAAATCTGGTGCTGTAGATAGCAGGTGGTACCCAAAAAACGCTGATTTGCGTCAACAAGCCCTTTACAAAGACCTTTTCAATAAACCGACAGCTCTACTGTATTGTTCTTACAAGGACGTTCACAGTGTAGATATGGAGGGTAGAGAGGGACATTTAGAAGTCATTATACAAGCTATGAAACATATAGAACATATTATTAAAATAGCTAAAAATAAGGAAGATATAGTTAAAATGTTTCCATTAACTATGGATAACTTTAGATGGGGAAAATCAGATAATGAACCATCTAGAATATATGCAAAAATGATTTGGCAAGAAGTCTTTAATTAGGCTATAAGAGTTAATGCAAAAAATAGGAAAAATAATAAAACAAATAAATAGGAGAACAAACATGGAACACGAAACATTTGAATGCTCATTTAAAAAAGCATTTGAGAAAGATGATGGTCAAGTGACTGTCTACGTTACAAAAGATAATGGAACAGATATGACAATTTATGGTGAAGCTCTAGGATCTCAAAGATGGCCTACAGGAGCAAGACTAAAAATAGATGCTCAACCAGTTAGGACAAGTAAGACAGGTAAACAATATCAAACAGCATCTAGAATAGAATGTCTAAGTGAACAATCTGCTGCACCTACATCTAATATGGTAAGTGCTACTGGAGTTCAAGCTGTTAGAAATATGTCAGATCAATTTTCTGAAAAATATAGATTAACTATGAGTAACCTTATAGCATCTTATATGTCAGGTGGTAAATTACCAACTGATTCAGAATTTAAACAAATTGATAATTACGTCAGAAAAATATTGGAAGCAAAAGCTAATAGTGTTGAAGAAATACTAAAAGACGATGCACCATTTTAACAATTTCTTATCTCCCTCGAGTTAGAAAACTAGGCATTGCTACAAAGTGGTTCAAGACCCATGTAGTAGTGCCTTTTTATTTATAAGGAATTTATGTTTGAACTATTGATGATGTTAATAATACCACAAGAAATAGATCCTGTTAAATTAGGAATTAAATATACTCTTAAAGAAAAATTTATAGATTATAAAACTTGTGATGAATATATTAAAGAAAATACATATTTAAAAAAAGATGGTTTGTATTATAAAATAAATACCAAAGAGTACCAAGTTATGTTAACGTATTGTAAACCAATAAAGGAAAAAAATGATTAGTGAACAACGATTAGAAAAAGCATTAAGTTTTTTAGCTGAAACAGATGAAACTAATGCAGAGGCAAATGCTAATGTAAAGTATCTTGATAGATTACTTAAACGTAAAAAAGCATTACACATAACAGGTAACACAGAAGATAAAAGCATATCTGCAAAAGAACAATCTTATTATGCTAGTACAATTTATAAAACTGCAGTAGATGAAATATTTAGTGCTGAAGTAAAAGCATCTACATTAGAAAACAAACGTGATAAAGAAGGTCTTATTATAGATCTCTTTAGAACATTAGAAGCGAGTAGACGTAAAAATAATATATGATTTATAAGTTTAAGAAATGGGTTATACTTCCTGCTTATACTGAAATTGTTATTAGTGCGAAATCAGAAGAAGAAGCAATAAAAATAATTAACTCAATAGACTCTAAAACTTTAAGTTGGGAACAAGTTGAAACAATTGATCAACGAATGACGTATGAAGTTATAGATGAAAAGTCCTGAGTTAATTTTATTTAGATCTATTATAAATCAAGCATTACATGATGCTATGTATAATGGTTTAAATAAATATTATATTACAGATAAACGTAATGCTATTGATTGGCTTACAGGTAATTCAGTAGATTTTAAAACTATATGTTCTTGGGCAGATATAGATCCTGATATAGCTTGTAAAAAATTTACTGCTGCAATGAAATTAAATTCATATGTATTAACAGAAGATCAATACAAAGTATTAAATAAACCACGTAAAGAATATAAACATAAAGGAAAGTTTAGGTTAACATTTAATGAGCAAAGTTTGGAACAAACAGATTAAAGGTAATCATTACCAAAAATATAAAATTCAACCAAGTAAATTTGTAGTAGAAAACAAACTTCTATTTCCTGAAGGATGTGCAATTAAATATATAATTAGACACCAGGACAAAGGAGGTAAAGATGATTTATTAAAAGCTATACACTTTATTGAAATGATAATAGAAAGAGATTATTAAAATAATATATTCAATAATTAACTAGCAATCCAAGATAATATTAACCATAAAAGAGTACCCCAAATTATCCAACACCACCATTTCATTATGTTGTCTTTTTATTATCTTCTAAATTTTTACATTTACAATTTTCACAAGGACAAACACCTTTAAAATTAGGATGGTCTTTAACATTACAATGACAATTACATTTACAATCTTCACATTTATCTATATTCATTAATTACTCCAATATTAATTTTTTTATACTTTTTTCACCCATGTAAATTTCTGTTTCTGCCATAGATTTTATACATTGATATTGTACATTTGCATTATAAACTCTACTAGCAATTCTTTTTCCTTTAAGGCATTCACTCATTGAAGGTTGTATTCTATGTTCTTTAATTTCGTTATTAACTATCATTAATAAAGCTACAACTGTTTCTAACATTTAATGTCCATTTCCATTATTTCTTACTTTATCTTTAAGCATATCAATAGCTGCTAAAATTTTATCTACATCTTTTTGTAGTCTATCTATATTAACTGCGTTGTGTCTTGATTCTTTAATTTCTGTTTGAATATACTCGACATCGCCCAGCAAACTTTCGATCAACAAAAATTGTTCAGAATCTGCTGGTAAAGAACCTAGTTCTCCTCTTGGCCATTTTATTGAAAACTCAACTGCTTTATCTAAATCTTTTTTAATTAAATGATTATCAGTTTCTAAAGTATTAATTCTTTCTACAATTCCAAAGTATGCCCATACACCTACTGCAACTGAACAGACTATTCCTATTAAATTTTTAAGTGGCATATCCACAGATGTATTTGAACTAACTTTCATCGCACTTTTTCTTTCCCCATTTCCAAGTTTGAATTATAGATTTTTTTTCTTGTAACTTATCATTTTTAGAATCTGTTTCACTTATTCCAATTTCAACTGTTGTTTTATCAGGACAAACAGCAGTATTAAGAATATTAGTTTTACAACCAACTAAACCCACTCCAATTAAAGTTAAGAAAAGCAATAATATAATTGTTTTTTCATTTATCATCTTTCTTCTTCTTTTTATTCTTTTTTTTAAATGATTTAACAGTATTTTTAACTTGTTTAATTTGTTTAGATAATATTACTTGACCTTGTTGAAGTTTAAATACTGATTCTTTCATAGTCCAAGTTTCTTTTAAATTCCAACCGACTAATGCAATTAAAGCTGCTAAAGCTAAACCTACTATTTTATCTTTTAAATCCATTTTTATATCCTAATCCTGTTTTTCTATTTCCCCATAACTTTTGCCAACTCCATACTTGAAGTTTACTAGAGTAATGATTTATAAATATTAATAATTGTTTCATTTGTTAAAAGTTGGTTTGTTATACTTATCCCAAAAAGGAAGCATAGCTCCTGAAGTTTTATAACATTTAGGACATAAAATTTTTTTGTTAGGTAAAGTCATAAAAGATTGTGTGTGTATTATTTCTTTATTACATCCTTTACAATATCCTACTACCTTATTCACTTTGGTTTACGCATTATGTCAGCACCTTTAAGACCATAAATAGCACTAACTATTCCTATAAAAATTGCTTGATACCAATAAGGAAGCTGCTTAAAATACTCAAAAAACATATCTAGTCTAGTACGAATCTCAGGATCGTCAGTGAAGATAGAATAGACCAGTACAAGAATAGGGAGAGATACAAGAATAAGGACAAATTCGTCCTTCCAACCTTTATCATTACTCTCAATAACTTTCGCTTTATATTCAATTTCACCTGTACTCATTTTCTCAGCGTGTCTCATACGAGCATCTGACATTAATTGTTTTGTTGTTTGTTTGTTTTTGTATAAATGACTAGCTGTCTTTACACCCATAGATAATAAATTTAACCACATATATATCTCCTTATCTAAATATTATTGGATTAGGCCCACCAAATAGGGCAAGAGCTATAAAGGCTACCACTAACCAGAAAGTAAACCAGTAATTCACTAAGACTACCTTCCATATTATTCTACCTTATTAGTACCTGTTGGAAAACCTTCCCATGCTTTGTACATACCTTCTACTAATAGCTCATCGTCAAAAGGCTGCATACCATTTTCCATTTGAATTATGGATTTTACTAATGGTAAATAATCTTCAATACTATTGTCTAACTTATCCATAGGATTAAAGTTCATTTCTCTACATACATATGCTATATAAGCATCTGTATCATTCTCACTTGGAGGAGCCCATCTTTCAATGATGTCCTCAATTGTAAATCTTTTATGGTGAAATCTGTATACTAAAAGTATTCTAACTAGAGCTCTAATGCCCCAAACAGACTCTTTAAATACACAAAAAACTGGATCAGATTGTTCATCTGCCAGTCCATCCCAATTAGTACCCAGCTTTATATTGCCTGGATTCTTATTTCTTATACCTCTAGGTAATTTTTCTGTTCCATCTGCCATTTTTATCTAAAACCATTGGGATTAATATTGGTAATCCATCAATGATAACTCCTGTTCCTATTACTGGTCTAGACTTCTGTAATTTATTATATTCAAAAGCTAAACTTTTCATGT
>Ga0209337_1001975_pt1 | contig 15134 bp, 7 predicted proteins | sample LinPmetageLP53_FD_184044 | JGI IMG/M metagenome (GOLD analysis project Ga0209337, IMG submission 184044) | Marine viral communities from the Pacific Ocean - LP-53 (SPAdes) (version 2) | ecosystem: Environmental > Aquatic > Marine > Oceanic | place: Pacific Ocean | collected 2010-02-08
AAATTAATAGAAAATTTAAGAATTGTAGAAAAAAAGTCCATTTAAATAGGGCTAGAAGGCTTTAAAATAAATTATTCGACATAAGTATCGACTAAATATAGATAGTTTATTGTAGTATGTGTTTAAAGCTAAAACTGGTATTAATAGTATATTTAATCTAATTCTGTGTTTTCTTCTTCATCAATTACTTGATTATAGTCAGAAATCATATCTCTTGTATAAGAATGTATTTGATGTTGAGGAATACCAGTCATAAAGTCTAAAAACATAGCAGGAGACTTAGCAGTTCTAGATAAATCTCTTCCTAATCTACCAAATGGAAAATATGTATATAATTGATAATTATAGAAATCATCCCAATTACCATTTATAATACTTGTTAATGGTGATAATACAAAACGACCAATAGGTGGTGTTACAATACTTAATGGTGCTAATGCTGGTATAGGATATTGACTAAAGAAAGCTCTATCTCTTGCTTTTTCATCACCAAAGATTAATGATGCCGTATCTTGCATCCAAGACATAGGTGGTGATAATGCATATTCAAATATACTAGCAGTAAATATACTTGCTAATGATAATGCCATAACATCTGCAGTAAATTGACGTTGTGCTTTTTGTGTAGATAATCCACCCTTCCAAGATTCATATCCAGCACCTTTATATATATCAATTCTTCTTTTAATACTATTCCAAGCATAGGGATGAAAACGTGTCATAACTCTACCTAAAGATGTATTACTAAAATTAGGTCTTTCTGCAGCATGATAAATAAACTGAGAAGCTTTAACACCTTTACTTGCATAGTTTAATAACATAGGGTCATTAAAAGCTAAATCAACACCCATATCTCTAATAAATAAATTTCTACCTTGTATATAATTAGCTAACCAAGTAGTGCTACGCAATATCATCTCAGAACGTCTCATAAAAAAAGCACCTTTTTCAACTACATTGTCAAGAATACCAAACTCTTTAGCTACTTCTTTTAATGTCTGTCTTTGTACTTTGTTATAATTTGCTTCATTTTCTAGTGATAGTTCACCTTCTTTAATTTTACCATTCAATCTTCTTGCTAGTTCATTTAAGAAACGTCTACTATTTATCTTAGATAGTCTACTAGAATAAAATGCTTCCTGTATAAACATGTCTTCAAATACACCAAGTTCTGCCATAAATCTATTGATATCTTCTTTGCTTTTTATTTGTTGTTTAATTCTTTTACCTTTAGAATTTACTGAAAAATACTCAGCGTTTGGAAAAGCATTACTTAACAGCCACTTAGAAGAAGAAGCTTGTCTAAATGCTTCCCAACCAACATCAGATATGGTATTTGTAAAACCACCATAAAAATTAGTAATAGCTGTTTTAGGGTGAGATAGTAATGATAACATTTCAAATTTACCTTCAAGTGTGCTAAAGTTTTTGAATTTATTAGCTAAATAAAATCTTCTAGCTTTACCTTCTTTAGGTGCATTTTTAAATAAGTTACCACCAAAAGCATCATTAAAACGTTCTGCTACATTTACTAAAGCTTCATCACTAAACACTTGGTATGCAGTACCAAACCTATTTATTTTATTTACATTTTTAGATTGTGCTAATTCTTTATAGTTTTCTTTCAATGCTTTTTTAGTTAATTCTGGACCCATTAATTGTTTACCTGGTTTTTTAATTTCTTGTAATATTTTATGTTGCTGCAATGCAGTAAGTCCTAATTGTTCTTGCATATCTTGTAAAAATCTTTTTTCTACATTTGTTGCTTTCATCTTTACAAAATCTAAATCAGATTCAATGTAACGATTAATAGTACTTAATTCTTTTTGTTTAATACCATGTAAGTCAAAGTTACGTAAAGAAGGGTATCCAGCTATATTGTTGTGTGCATCTCTCATATAAGCAGACCAATTAGGTGTAAATTCACCAAATGGTTTTTCTTTTTCAAATCTTCTGATATTATTATCTACTCTAATATTTCTTACTACGTCAATATAATTTCTATACACAGAACCCATATACATATCTAAAGCATTTACACTCGTGTCATAAAAAGGCATAAAATCTGAACTTCTTGATTTTAAATTACCAGTAGTTTGTTGTAACCAGTTTTGTGGTCTTGTACTCAATATAGATGAATTAGCTACTTCCGAAGTAGCAAGGTCACCAGAAAGTCCTGTAATACGCATTCTATCTAGCATTTGTCTACGTGCTTCTACTGCTAATGCTTTAGCTGCAGGAAAACTTAATAAACCAGTGTCGTATTGTCTTCTTAAATTACCAGGTAAATCTTTAGAGCTAACAATTCCCTTTCTATATCCTTCAATATTATTTTCAACGTATTCTTTAAGTTTAGGCCAATTACTTTTAATGTTATACTGCCCTAACTGTGGAAAGTAGTCTCTAACCATACCATCTGGTGATTCAAATCTACCAATAGATATATTTTTTTCATAAGGATATACTTCTTCTAAAAACTTTTTATATTCTTTTATTAATTTTACTTGAGATTTATTTAATTTTTGTAAATTTATATTTGGAAATTTTTCTATTATCATATCACTAACACCTTTTTGGTATTCAATATATCTAGCATCGGTTAATGAAAACATTTTGTTTACAATGTTAAGAGGGTCTAACACCTCAGTTTCTAAAAGCTTTTTATAAAGTATGTCCACTTTACTCATGTCACTCATAATTCCATTTTTATCTAATAACAATTTATTTAATTCTTGTATTTCAAATCCAGGGTCATCTTTAGTTAATTCTTTTTCAGGTTTAAATTCATTAACCTTTTTACCTTCTTTAATTAAAATATCTTTTATAAGAGGATGTTTACTTACAATAATATCATTTTTAACCTGTGTAAGTAATGTAGTAATTGACTTATCAATACGATTAAACAATTCTTGTGGAGTAGTATCTTTAAACTCTCCCTTAACTTTAGGGTCTATTAATTTGTAAATAGTATTACTATCTTTTAATTTTTTTAAAACTTTTTGAGACTTTTTATATTCTGAATAAACATATTGCTCAGCATCATTTATTTTGCTTGAACCTTGGTCTGTAATTTTTTGCTGTATATCATACAAACGCATTTGTTTTTCAAAAACTACAGCAGTAAATATTGCATCAAAATCACCACGTTGTATGTTTGCATCATCTTTATTTAAAAACTTGAACTCTTCTTGCATACGTTCTTGTATTACAACTTTTAATCTATTGTCTAATCTGTGAAAAAATCTAGCAGCTTCTAAATTTTTAGTTAGTGTAGTAGTGGGAACTTTTAAACTAACCTTAGCAACATTACCATTTTTATCTGTTACCATAACATCTGTTAATCTTTTTTGTATATCAGAACGCATAGCTTTTTCTGCTTGTCCAAAAAATAAAATGTGATGTTTACCTTTTGGTCCGTCATTTTTTTTACTTTTTTCAATTTGTTTAAAAATGCTACCTTCTGCACCCATTAAATCTTTTAAATATTTATTAAATAATTGCAAATCTCTTAATTCGACTTCATTAACTTTACCAGGTTTACTCAAAAAGTTTTGTTGAAACTCTAAAAACATATTACCAATATAGTCTATATATCCAGGACGGTCTTTAATAATTTCAATGGTATTTAAAAACTCTATGTCTATAGGATTAACATCTTTTTTAGTCAATATATCCATTTTTGTTTTTTCTAAATCTATTTTAACACCCTCTACTACTGGCATAGCTTCTACTATATCTGTAATAGTTTGCTCTACTTGGTCTGCTCTACTTGTTTTTTCTTTTTCTATAATATTTTTAACGCCTTCACCTTCTTTTACTGCAGCAAGTGTTTCATCTGATTTAATTTTTTTAGATAGTTCAAATACTTTATCCATTTCACCATAAAAAGATTTTATACTACTACCAGCAATCAATGGTGATTGATTTAAATTACCAAGTCTTCCACTATATCTCATTAGTTTGCTATTAATTTGACTATATAACTGTTCTAACCTTGGTGTTGATTGTCTATCACCAAGCATTTCTACTAACTCATTAGCTTCTTGTATTTGTTTTTGAAGTTCTTTTAAATTCTTTTTAGCATATTGCATCTCACCTTTATATGCTTTGCTTTCATATGCAGGATTAGCTAATAAGAAATAATCATATAACCTATTTAAATCGTTAGTAAACTTTGTAGTTAGTTTTTTACCTTGACCTAATGCTCTAATAGCTGATGCTATTTCTTGTTTATGTAAAAAGATAAATTTATTTATGTTATTAGTATCTTTATCTTTTAATTGTTTTGAAGCTTCATAAGTATCTTGTTTTATTTCATATGTTTTTTGTGCAATATCTCTTACAATTCTTGTAGCTTTTTCCTGGCTTAATCCATTTCTCATAAAAATTTGAATCATTGTTTCTGCTTCTCTTAAAGCTAGTCTTATACCTACTGTTTCTTGTGCTTTATTATATACCCAAGCATCAGATTCATACATCTTTTCAAACTCTTTAGGTGAATACATTAATTCCATGGTGTTAATCATACCTAGTTCCTTGATAAGAGTATTGTCAGCTAATTCTAAATTTAATCTACGAACCATTGTAGCTACATCTTTTTTATTGTAATATTTAAATGGGTCTATTTGTAGTGAAATATTTTTGTATTGATGTGCTAATCCTTCAAGAAATCCTTTTCTATGTCCTTCTTTAGACCCAAAAAATTGTAAAAATTCATTAGCTCTTTCAGATATATTAGCTAATTCTGCATTAGCTTTATATCCAAATAAACTATCTCTAAAGTTTTTAAATGCTGCATACCCTTCGTATTCTTTCATAGAATACCAATCTATTTTTGTACCTGTTTGTTTTCCTTTTACTCTTAAAGTAAAATGTTTATTTGCTAATTCTGTTAAAGCTTTTCTAGCATTAGATACATTTGAAATTTCTGCAGAATCAGCCATCCAGTTAATACCATTGTATACATCTTTTACAAGCTCATTTAATTTTGTCTTTGGAACTAATTCAAATAAAACTTTTTTTCTAGTAGGTGAGCCATAATCCTCTCTAATTTTTTCACCTATATCTAGTCTTCCATTATTTCTCATTGCTAAATCATGCAAGGTAATCATATTAACACCAGAGTTTACTATTTCACCCATTTGTATTTTACCTTGGTGTGCATTGTATCCTACTTCCAATCTTTTTCTGGGATTAAATAAGTCAGATAGTGTATAAGCTTCTCCTGTTTCTACACCATAGATATCTTTACCTATTTTTTTGTCTTTAATATTTATAAATTCATTTTGTTTTTCTAGCTCTTTTTGTATTTCTGGTTTAGCAAACTCTTTTTTAATTGTTTTGTCTATGCTTTGATATGCGTGTACTGCATCAGCATCTTTGTCAGCACCGCCTAAATAATAATCATTATACTCATTGGTAAACAATCCAAACCCTTTACGTTTGACAAAACCATTAAAACGTAGTGCTCTTACCCCTCCATTACCAGATATTGGTGCTCTTGCTACAAGATAAGTTAATGCTTCTTCTAGTGCATCAAATCGTTTCAAATCTTTCTCAATCAATACAGATGTTTTGTATTTTTGTAAACGTTCATATTCACGCCATGCTGCATCTAGTGTCATAGGTTTATCTTGACCTTCTACTCTTATTAAATCTTTTTTATGACCTTCAGATAACATAAACTGGTCATTACTAATTCTATTTTCAAAATATATTTCTCTATCATAACCATATAGTTTAGCTTTAAATCCGTGCTCAACATTAAAACGCACTACTCTAGAAGCCATATAGTTACGTATAGTCTTTTGTATATATGGTTGGAATCGTGGATTAGAAACAAATGTAAATGCACTACCTGACTTTTGTAGTAAATCTGTAATCAATCCTGTTCTAATAAAATCTGCACCAGAATCTATTTCATAAGATTCAAATACACGATAGTCGTCATTTCTACCTTTGTTAAATATATCTGTAAGTATTTGTTTTGCAATAGGTTTATCTAAATGATTTTCTAGAATATCATTAATTAACTTCATAGATACCTTGTCTACATCAAGCTGTGCTACTGTTGTTTTATCTGCAATAGACTTACCTACAAGTTCATTTATTTTACTATCACCACGTTTAGCTGCACTTCTAATGTTATCTATAACTTTCCAATAGTCTGGACTAAACTGAATACTAGTGTTCTTATCAAATACACCCTTCATAACTTTTACATTACCAGATTGTATTTTTTCAAATACATCTACATTAATACCTATTTCATCTGGTCTAACTTTTAACACATCTGGTGTTTCCGTAGTTTCCCATTGTTTTGTTTTAGGATTATAATCTAAATCAGAAAACTTTACATTACCTTTTGATTTGACTCCTGATTCGTAAGCAATCATATGAATGTTATTATCTACCATGTATTGATTTAATTTTTCTGATGGTCTAAATCCACCTACCTTTAATAGTATATTACCTTTACCATTTCTAGGTCTAATAAAACCTACTGGCTTTACAAATCCAATGTTTTTATCAAAACCAAATACATCTAACATTCTATCCATAACATCATTTCTAAAATATAATACACCATCAGTAGCAGTGTCAGCATCAAAATCAGGGAATTTTTTTAATATTTCTTCTGATATTTTACCATCTTTAGCAGTAATCATATTAAAGAAACCGTCAACTCTTTCAGGAGTTGTTTGTTCGTTTAATATCTCAGATAATGCTCTATCCTGTCTATTTTCTGTAGTTGCAAATCTATCTCTTAATGTTGTAATATTATTTTTATCTAAATAATCTTTAAGTTCTTTTATTTTTCCAGAATTTTCTTTTGCCCATTGTTGCCATAAACTTTTATAAGTTCCATAGTAATCAAAATTAGGGTCTTTAGCAGGTTGTCCTTTTCCTGTTCCTTTAGCTTGTTGATAAGCTTCTTCAATGGTTCTACCATCTTTTAACTTAGCATTCAAAGCACTAAATTGTTTTCCAAAATTATCTCCCCTTGTAGATACTTCAAATCCTTCTGTTTTACTATAATTATATTTACCTATTTCAAGAACATCAGATAACATGCTCTTAAAATCTTTAGCTTCTAATGGTAAGTCTAGACCTTGTGCTAATGGTTGGTATTTGTTCCACTTAACAAGGTCAGTAGTAAATCCATTTTTAGGGTCTACAAATACTTCCATAGCTGTTTCTAAATCTTGCTTAGTAAAATCTTTTTCCAGTAATCCATTACGTTTTAAATCCCATATAATATTACTAGCAGTTTCTCTATCAAATCTTTTTTCTGGTTCAATACCATATTTCTTAGCAACATCTAACACTTCTTTTACTTGTCCTTTTTTAACACCATGTTGATGTGCAATCAATGTACCACTGTCTTTATTAGCACCTTGTATATACCAGTTATCACCAAGTTTTTTATTAATATTATTTAGTATAGTATCTATACCATCTGCTATGGTTTTATCTTCACCTTTACCAAGTTTTGTTTTACCAAATTGTATTGCTAATGGATTATCTAATGTATAATTACCAGATGGTTCTACTTTCTGTGTTTCATAGTTATAATTAAATATTTGTTTTTCTAAATACTGTATTACTTTTCTTACAGTACCACCAAACATTTTATTTACTTTATTAGGTGATTGTGGTGTTACTACATTATCTCCATTCTTTGCAATTTCAATACCTTCAGGTCCAATAGGCACTGGTTGATTAAACTCATCTATAATCATTAATTCTTTATGATTTGCGTGGTATTTACGTCTATAAAAATAACGTTTAATCAATGGACCACTGTTATCCATTGTGCCTTTACCAAATACACCATCTATTTGGTTTGTAAATGCCTCTATATCGTAATTACTTTTTGAAATAGACTTACGTAATAGCTGTTGTATTTCTGAACGTAACAACGATGGATTTGATTGCTGTATAATATCTACAACTTCATTATAAGAACTAGACAATTCAATAGTATCTGTAATATCTTTTTCTATTATCTTTGCTTTTAATACTTCTGTTTCACTTAAATTAATATTAAACTGGTCATTTAAAACATTTTCTTGTAATACTTCTTTTTCTTTTGCTATTTCTTTATTGAGTTCTATGCTATCTTTTACTGCTGTTTCAACTTCTTCTTGATTTAAACCAGATTCTTTTACTTCCTCTAGTTCCATTTGTTTTTTACTAAATGCTTTATGACTTTCTTTATCAAATTTTCCTTCAGCATTTTTAACATTTTCAAATATAATATTAGCAGCTGTAGTACGTTTTGCATTTATATAAATAACTTGTTGGTCATATAATGTTTCTTTATAATTTTCCCACCATGCTTTATCTTGTGGTTCTAACTCTTGGTATTCTTTTGTTTTCTTTACTTCTTTATCAACAACTTCAAGATTATCCAATGTACGTACTCTGCTATTATTATCTTTGTCAAATAATAATCTTCTACGTTGTATTTCACCTTTACGTGTACCAGATGCACCAAAAAAGAATCCTAATAAATATTCATATACTACTTCTGGTAATGGTAAATCAGCTTTCTGTGCAGTAATACCAGTATATGCAGAACCTATTGTACCACGCAAACCAACGTTAATAGCTTGCATTTGCTCCATAGACATTTTATTTACAGTGTTTTTAACAGCTTGCTTACCAAGTGCTGCCGTTGCAGGATTACCCATTAGCTTAGCAATATCTACATATTGTGCTACACCACCAAATACAGCACCTGCCATAGCTCCGTGCATTCCTGCTTCTGCCATACCTTTTGGACCTTCTTTCCATGCACTAACACCAAGTCCAACACCAAGGTGTATACCTTGTTCAGCAGTTTCTCTAAAACGTTTACTTCCTAATATACCTTTATTAAAAAACCCAGATGTAAGTAGGTTGTTTTTACCCATAGATTTTTTTGCATTGTCTACTATAATGTCAGCTATCTTCATAGGAACAGAACGTAAATATGTTTTGCCTTCTACATTTTTAGCAAGATTAAAATTACCTATCTTTAAACGTTTAGCTGTTGCAGATAATGCAGATTCATACGCTTGACTAGCACCTACTATTTTTTCTTGAGCAAGACCAGCTCTAGTTGCAGTTTTAACAGCACCTTTTGCTACTGCTCTTTTACCAACAATACCAGGGACTGCTGCACCCATAGATAGAACACCCATAATAACATCTGGTGCTAAACCAACAAGGTGTCCTACTTTGTTTGCAATAGATTCTGTTGTAGTGTCAGGGTCTTCAGCCCAACCTAAAGTAGTAAATCCTTCAGCTAGTCCAGATACAAATTGATTTAATGTAGAACCAAGATTAGCTTCAGCAGCTTTCATATCCCTGTTAAAAGGTATACTAGCTTCCTTGAAAGTTTTTTCCATGAAATCTACATCGTCTTCATTGAATGATGTAGGAGAGTTCCTATAAGCTAATCCCAGTCTATTATAATAATCTTCTGGTGTTATAGCTTTAATAGAAACTAATCTATTAAGATATTGTAATTGCGGATTCATATATTAATTTGATAAACTATCGATAGACAAGTCTAACAATTCATTGGTTGTATTTAATTTATCCATTAAATTTTCGTCTAAAAGATTTTCTCCTTTGTATTCAGAACTATTTAATATCCTATTTATTTGAGACTTGTATTTAGCTGCGTCTTCTAATAATTCAGTTTTCATTTGCCCTTTTGCTACTCCTGCTTGTGTAGTAAATGTTCCAATAACATTAGGAATACCTGTTTCATCCATTGTTCCTTTATATACATTTGTTGCAAGTAAGTCTATAGCAGATGATAAATCATTTTGCACTTTTTCTTTTTTATTTTGTTGAGTAAGTGCTAAAGAACCTTGCAATCCAGGTCCTCTCATACTTCCCCTTATAATATCCATAGGAGTTAAAGTTTTGTCATCTTCATATTTTTTAATTAATGATTCAGAAGCTTCTGGAGTAGATACTATTCCAAAATCTTTATCTCTAGCAAGTTGAGCTGCCATTTCTATACCCACAGCTTTATCGCTAGCTGCAGCTTGTTCTAGTTCTAAATCTAATAATTTTTTTTCCATATTAAAATCTATTAATCTTTTTTTTGCATATAATTCAACCTCTCTACGTGGAGCATTGTATTCTGATAATGCTCCTAATATTGCAGTTAAATTTTTTATTGTTTCATTACTCGCCATATTAAACCTCCATCATGTCCATTAAGGACTGTCCATAGTTTTTACTTTTTAAACCTTTTTCTGCTGCTGCTCTATCTAACTGAAAACCTGCAGCTTGTATATCACGCATACGTGAAGACTCTCTTAAGCCCAAACTAAAACGTTGCTCTCTTGCTTGCAATGCTCTAGTCATTTGTTGATTAGCAAACTCTTGTTGTGCTAACTGCATAGTTTCTTGACCTGCTCCACTACCTGCTAATCCAGTACTTCCTATTTGTCCAGCCATTTGTTCTTGACCCATATCATACCCCATAACAGCTTGTTGTTGTTGAATGTTTTGTCCTTCACCTACGAGTTGTCTTTGTGTTGAAAATTCTTGTTGCACATCACCTATAGTCCCCTCTAAGGATGTGTATTGTTGTTCTAGTAAACCACTAAAATCTTTTAGTTTTTGAGACTCTTTCTCTCTTTTCTTTTTACTTCCAAAGAATCCTGATAAAGCAGAAGCTCCTTTACCTAACATTTTTAATTTACCTAAAGCTTTTTTATTTTTATATGCTCCTATACCTAATTTTATACCTGCTGTTAATAATGGAAATGGCATTATTTTTCCTCCTTGTTATGCGACTGAAAAACCTGACCTAAGTCTTTCATTACATTTAAAATATTAAATTTCATTGCTACTTTCGAAGAAGCTTGTTTCTTAGCTTTCATGTACATTTCTTGCATTTTTATTTGTTGGTCCATAATTTCAGGAGCACTACCTTGCATTTTACCTATTTGGTCTTTAATTAAATCTGCTCCCTTTCCTCTTCTAGTTGAATAACTATCACCAAAATTTCTTAATTCATTTTCTAACTTCATATATGATTCCACGTTAGATGGATTCTCTGCTATTTCTTGTATAATCCCTGCAAACTTTGGTGTCCTATTGTAATTAGTACCATATTGAAATTGTATATCTGCAATTACAGTTTGTAAATTAGATGGAAGTTCATCAAAACTTTTACCAGTTAATTTATCATATGATTCTTTTACTTTATTTGAATATTTTTGTTTAGCCATCATATCTATTTCGTTAACTTCTTTATCTGTTAATTGTAACCCACCAGTTTCTTTTAACTTAGATGCTGCTTTTTCTTTTTTAGCACCTAAATATGGTATTAATTTGTCTTGCAAGTCTTTAGATAATTCAGATATAGACGTTACATCTTGTTGACCTAAATCAAATCCTGATGCAATAGTAACACCAGATTGTCCTAAAATAGAACCATCTTTATTTTCAGGTATATAAGCTTTGGTTATAGATTTACCTTCGTTTTGTTTTATAAAATCAAAATTAATTTGCATTTGTTTAATATCCTTTCTTTTCATTGAATTTTTTTGAAAAAACATCAAATGCATTTTGCACTTGAGGTATTCCATTTCCATAACCAAATGTTTCTCCAAACTCTATTAAAGCATTAGTCCTGTCTTTTGTAAGAAAATTACCATAATTATCTTTAACTTGTTCGTCCATAAGATTAAAATAACCAGAAGGCATTGATGAAATGTCTTCTCTCACACTTTCAGGTAGTTGATTGTTTTGCGACAAACTATATTGAGTGCTGTAATTACTAGATAATAAATCCGAACTAGGTTTTGTATCGTAAATATCCTCAAGTTCAGAATCAGATACCATACCTACTGGTCCAACAAAAGATGTATTTCTACTATTGTCTGTTTTTAAAGCAGGACCTACTACATGTCTTTTAACATCAAATGGCCTAGTAATCATCTCTCCACCTGGTGATAACTCTACATTCAAAGTACTTGATTCAAAATCGTTTACCAAATCTTCCATTGGAAAATCACCTAAAACGTCTTCACTCTCTGATGTAATGCCTGTATCAACTTGAGAAATATCTGACATTCCAAACATCTTTCTACCAACTTTACCTAACAAACTATCTTGTTTAAATTTATTGGACATATAATCTGATTCAAATCCTTTTTCGGATATTCCTAATTTTCCCTTAATTGCGTATACAGACTCATCAAATGCTTTTGCTCCCATTACTCCCGCCTGTAAATCCTGTACTTTCCCTGAGCCTGTATCTACTTCTTCTTTAAATATATCTGCTGATTCAGCACCTAGTTGTGCCAATATTAACTGTTCTTGTGATGCCATGTTATCTTACCTCCTGAAGTTGTGTCTTCATCCATCTTCCATCTACTTTTATATATAGATAGTTATCGTTACCTTCTTTAACTACTTTTCTATCTCCGTCTTTACCTTCTATATTTTTAGGTATATTTCTATTAACGTCTATAGGTGTTTCATATTGTTGTTTTGTTTCTTCAATATCTTGTGTATTGTTTTTAATAGTATGCACTCTATCTAAAATTCTTTTACCTTCTTTTTTCATCGCACTACTTTATCCCTGTATACTAATTGAATATCATTAACTTCAAAATCGCTTGATATAGCTCCTGAAGCATCTAAGGCTATACCAAAGCTCACTAAATTCTTGAAGTTGTCAGGAACAGGCAATTTTAGCGTCTGAAAGGTACCTGACGTACCACTTAAACCACCAATAGTGGTTAATCCCAATGGTGCATTACCTTTTTTACTACCAAATCCTTTTACAGTTACATTAGCACCATTTTTATAATTTATATATAATGTATTTAAATTCTTTTGAACCATAGGAGTTCCAAAATCATACTCTTTACTTTTCATTAAAGTTCCAGTAATACTATGTCCAAATGCAGAATTATCCCATTTATACAATCTCATAGAATCTGAACCGCCACCAACTCCTAACATACCGACCCATTGTAATGTACCGTCATTTCTTGTTATCATATTACTAATAGATTTCTTTAAAGATGTATTGCTTGTAATCCAAGATTGCGACTTAATATCAAACATTAATATATTAGTACCAGTTACTGTGTTAGTAATATATAACTGTTTTGTTTTTGGTATAAATCCAATAACATTATTATCGTGATAGTAATTTGTTTCCCAGTCATCAAATAATGGTTGACCATTTTCATTTAAATGTATATCTAATATTCTATTACCATCATATATGTAAGCACCATAAGTATTAAACCAAGCTACAAATCCTTCACCTTGTACTACGTGATAGTCTTTTTGACATCCTTTATATTCAAATGTAGCTTCTAAAAATTCTATATTTCTTGATACGTTAATAATAAATAAATTTTGTTTTTTAAATTGTAATAACTTGTTACCTGTACTTGCTAACTTAACAATGCTATCACCATCTTCTACTTCAACATCTATAAAACTCTGTTCTTCAAAGTAATCAAATTGATTTGGTAGTGATTTTAACACTCTATCTGACTTGGTTACTAACTCACGTTTTTCATTGTAATACTGAACATTACCTGCATACACTCTTCTATTAAGCATCGTAGATGTTTTAAATCCAGTATTAGCTTCACCTATAATACTAGGCGCATCTATAATATAAGGTTCTACAGTTGATAAACTAAATATATCTTGACCCACAGCATACGAATCTACAGTATCACCATTAGAACCAGCTGCCGTATAAAAAGAAGAAGGATATACGTATTGAATTTCGTATACGTTAGGACTAGTAGACACTAAAACTTGGTCTGTTCCAAAAGGTTTATAACTATCTTCACCTGCTAAACGTAATCCTTGTTCAAAATCAACTTCGCAAAATAAATATTTAACTCCAACAGAACCTTCGTCTATTGTTGTATTTGTTCCATCAGCCTGTACAAAATCATTTATTAATCCCCAATATATTTTAAATCCAGAATAATTAGTTTCTCTTTGACCGAATCTTCCTACTAAGCCAAAATGTAAAATTTGTTTTTTTCCATCTGCTCCAGAGTTTTGAGGTGCAATACCAATATATGCAGCAGCAGACTCTTGAGCTATACCATTAAAATCTTTATATATTTTTGAACACCAAAAACCGTATCTTTTATTGTTATCAATAAGTATTTCTGATTGAACATCTTCATTAGAATGATTTTTAAAATAAGGTATAAACGCCATAGAACCTTCATTACTATCGGTATATGCATCAATAGGTTGTGCATCAAAATCGTCCCAATCATCCAAATCTTCTTCTAGCGTAGCAAAGGTTGAATTGTATCTATTGTTACTAGTTATTGTATTTATAACTACATTCGTAGGTATGTATACTTCAGAACCTTCAGCAGGGTCAAAATGAGGTTCACCATCATGCTCTACATGGCTATGTAATGTATCAACATTGTAATCATATCCTTGTCTACTTCGTAATGGTGCTATAAATAAATCGTTAGTAAAATAGTTCCCTGCTTCATCGTGAGCTATTGTATTACTACCACCACCCATTCTTCTTTGGAACTTGTAATAACTAAATACTTTAGGAGTATTACCAGCATTACCATAGTGAGGCACTACTCTAACAGCACCATCAACGTTGTACATTTCAAGCCTTGAAGAGGTGTTACCATAATCAATTTTGTTTGTTTCTAAATCGTTATTAGTAACATCTAATATTTCTACTTCACTATTGGTGGTATCGTTAATAAAAAAATACTCTGTTTCGTTAATAGTCGTAGGTGCACCAAGGTTTCTATCAAAGTTTGTATGTAACAATCCGTTACCATAGTTCAACCCTGTAATATTATTAATACCAGTATCGGTAGTAACAAGGTCTTGCTTACCAATCATTTTAAGCTTACCAGGAACTTCGTTAGTAACGTTATTCAATATTTGAAATTCGTTATCAGCTAAATCCCTAGGATTAGTATTGTTATTTACTCCCCCACTAAAGTTACTTACGTTTATAGCTTTTTTTGGCATTCTTTTTTCTCTTTTTCTTTTTGTTATATAGTCTTCTACTACTATTTGTAGAAACGCCTTTAGACTTTCCCCCGATAGAGTTACTTGTTACCGTCAATTATTTCACCCCATAC
>Ga0209337_1001976_pt1 | contig 15128 bp, 12 predicted proteins | sample LinPmetageLP53_FD_184044 | JGI IMG/M metagenome (GOLD analysis project Ga0209337, IMG submission 184044) | Marine viral communities from the Pacific Ocean - LP-53 (SPAdes) (version 2) | ecosystem: Environmental > Aquatic > Marine > Oceanic | place: Pacific Ocean | collected 2010-02-08
TAACAAAAATCAAGGCATTCTCCAGCCCCCGGACAAGTTGCTCCTGGTATTGTTGAAAAACTAACAAAAGGAAGTTTACTATTTCCACCGCTTGCAAAAATAGAAAAAGGAATACTATCACCGCTATCTAATAACAATGATTTAAATTTATTGGCATAATGGCCCCAACTGCCTCGACTGTTACCGGATTGCTTTTCTATTTCTTCTAGGGCCTTTAATACTGGCTCTATTCCTTTAGTCTCTATTTGATTAACAAGCTCCACTAATTCAAGTGCAAGTGCTTTATTAAACACATACTTTTTTTTGTTCATTCGTTTGGGTTGGTTAGGTTAATAACTGAAGCCTGGAAAACTAAAATCAATCAGCAATCCAGGATTCAATGATTAAAAGTATTTTTCAGCGATTGCTGTAACTATGCAAAGAATGCAAGTGGCTATTAGGACAAGCAATAAAAATTCCATTTACTCGTTATATAAGCGTAATCAAAAGCTCTTCAGCTCCAAATACTTTATTTTCACCGCAAGATTCGCAAGTGTAGTTTCTAGCATCCGGTTCGATACATTCCGCAATTTCATTGCAAGAAGTACAAAGTCCTAGATTACTATCGGATTCGACTAAATCGATAATTAGTTTTTTGTTCATTTATTTTATAGGTTAGTAGTTAGGTTAATTACTTTAAGGTTTTTATAAGGCTTTCCATTGTTCGCCTGTTAGTGTGACAGAATAGCCTTGCTTGCGGATAAATACTTTATTAATTAGCTTTGCTTCATATTCATCATATTCATCATCATGCAATTTTTCATGATCTCTTAACTTTTTTAATTCAGTCGGTGTTAAATATCTGGGCAGATTGAAAGCAATATCTTCCCTTAATTCGTCTAGTGTCATTTTCATTTTATTGGATTGGTTAGGTTAAATAACTGTTTTAAGTATTCCACACATAAAAACAAAAGCAAATCATTTGGGTACTTTTTTTCATTACTTTTTGTTCATTTAATTATTAAGGCTAATTATTCTTTTCTTTTGTACCTGGATAGCTGGCTCCTTACTATTGGAATATATAAGTGATCAATACAACGTATTAGTGCCTCTTCAGTTTCTTCATTGTCCAATAGATACGATAGGCCGCTGACAGCTAAGCAAGCGTGAAGTGATTCATGTAAAATGGTTTCTAGTGTCTCCTGGTTTGTTAACGTTTCTCTTATTGTGATTAGTTTCTTGTCAATGTCACAAAGTCCGTAATCATTAATGGCTTTGTATTGGATTCTAAAAGCGATGCCGGCAATCTGAATTGATTTAGGTCTGTAAGTTTCTTTATCAGTCATTAGTTAATTATTGGTTGAGTAGTTACAAAGTGAATACGTTAGAAAATAAAAACAAGCATACAAAGAAAGACATATGAATAAATCAAAAGGCCAATAGATCCGGACCAATAAAGCCAGGTCCATGCGATTTAATCAATAAACTCATTCACTCAATATATACATTCTGTTGCAAATACTATTATTGCAGTCTCATTTGCAAATCCTGACAAATTCAACAGACAATGCCCCCCCTATTTAACTATCATTTTAGGCTACATTTGATCGATTCAACCTGGTTTGGGGGAATTTCGAATGCGTGTGCGTATATATTACCCCAACAGATTTTTGTATCGAAAGTAAGGTGGTTAGGAATAACTCATTAACTCACTCTTAACATAATACTTAACATCAAGAGTTAACACTTATATACATATATAACATAAAGCTAACACCTTTATACATATATACATATAGTACCTTAACATACCTTAACATTGAGTTATTGAGTTGTTATCTAAACCTTATCTATAAACCTTATAGTACCTTAACATACCTTAACATACCTTAACATTGAGTTATTGAGTTGTTATCTATAAACCACTTATCCAATTGTCCATATTTCATATATCTAATTATCTAAGTAAGGAGTATTGCCTCCCCCGAAGGGGTCTTTAGCTTCCCTTTCCCCATTCCTTCATATACAGTAGTAAATTCAACACCCCTATTTTTATAGGATGATGTGTTCATCGCTCCATTCCTTAATTCCTCTAGCGAGAGCTTGGCTTAAAACGTGTTCATGATCAGCAAAAGTAATCCAGTCGTGTTCATTGGTTCCGAAGAAGGGTTCGGTGATTACGGCAGGGCAATGGGTTCCTCTGAGGAATGTAGCACCTCTGCTGCCTGTGTCTCTTTTCTTGGCACCTCTGCTGGCTGTTAGAGGGAAATACTTTTGGCATCCTCTCAGTAAATATTCTGCAAGGCTCAGGCCGATCCTAGAGGTATTCCAGTAGAGCATTTCCATTCCTTCTGCCTTTGAGTTGCTTGAGGCATTGAAGTGCAGTTCTATGGCAACGGAAGCCTTTTGATCCTTTAGGTACTTTATCAGCCAGTTCATAGCAGACGTGTAGGAGCCGTAGGTGCCTCCGTAATTATCTACAACAAAGCTACTGATGCCGTACTCTTGGAGGTCACTTTTCAAGTGTTCTGCAACTTTCTTATTGTATGTCCATTCGTTTGTACCTCCGCAGCTTACGGCACCAGTATCTCCTTTCCTTGAGTGTCCTACGCATATTGCAACGTTCAGTTCTTCTCTAGGAATGCTATTTGTTGGAAAGGGAATGGGTGTTTTTGGTTGCTCCTTTAGCTTCTCAAGTTCCTCAATTGATTCGATTGCTCTACTGATTGCTTCTTGAGCTTCAAACAGCCCCTTTTTTATTTGCTTCATATTTGTCCTTTAAAATTGTCGTAGTGTTTAAAATGGTATCATGTGACCTAAAGTTATCTTAAAGCCCACCTCGTCGATCCTAAAGCCAGTTAGGGCTATTCCTATTGTGATCTTTATTACCAAAATAACTGTTAGCCATCTTTTGTAGCTCTTCATCCAGTAAATCTTCCTTTCGATCCTTCATCTTTCTTTCGGCATCCTGAGACATCTGTTCAGCCCAATAAGCTACTGCCATCGATAGGGCATCCAGTCTGTCATCGTGTGTAATGGCACCTCTGTCTCTGGTGATCCTGGACAGTTGATAAATGAGTTGGTATTTGAGTTGAGATTCAAGAGGATAATGTTGAGCAGTATTGAAGTCATCTCTAATAACATCAGGAGATATAATAAGTTTATGTTGGCTCATTACTGGTTCCAGTGTGTCAATAATCCTTCGTTCCTTCTGAACACTGTGGCGTACTTCTTCAATAGTGCAGGGGTGTATCTTATTTAGAAAAGGTTTAAACAACTCACTAAACATACCATCACCAAAGTTGCTCTCTACAATGATGTAGTTGACCTTATGTTTCTTTGCTTTCATTGCAAGAACCTTAAGGACATCTTCTCCATATCCCCCTTGCATTCCTCCTGCGTCTGGGACGTAAAGATAACCATTAAGCATCTTGACGATTGCCCAGGAAGTTTCATCACGCCCTCGTCCTGAAGGGTCAATGGACATAACTGATCCTGTGAAATCAATCATGTCACCAACTTGCTTGAAAGGTCTATAGAACCTGTCTCCTGTAAAGCCTACGTTAGGTACATCTCCGGCCCATACTAGGTCTGGTGATTGCGCCCATACAACTTTTTCAGGTGCCACCTCATCGTCTATATCCATGACAAGCAAATCGTTAACCTTTAGGGGATATCGATCAATATCTGACAGCTTACTATCCAGCATAAACTGCATAGCGAAGCCAGCTTTTCCATAACTGACCTCTCGTTCTGCCAGGTCTATCTCGCTAAACCTTATAGGTTCTGTGGACTTGTTCTTCTTTTCCTCAGATACGCAAAGTGGGCTAACTCTTCCATAGTACTTTTTCTCGTTATCTTTGGGAGCTACATACTTGCAAGGCCATATGCAAGCTGTGTAGTCTCTCTCTAGTAATTTATTGTAGAGTGAGTCTTCACATTGAGGTGTACCCAGAAAGACAATCCTAGAATCCTTATCAGGTTTTAATATGGACTCGAACTCCTTAACCTGTTCACCTAGCTTGTCTCTCATGCCTTGCGTAGCTGAGTTGTTTGGAACCTCCACGTCATCGGCCACAATAATGTCAGCCCTGCTTCCAGTCAGTTGGGAGGTAATGCCTAGCGACTTAACGCTCGGAGCATGACTAGCTGGAGCAGGACCAACATCAAAACTTATCTTTGAAAATCTTTGTTTGTCCGTGGGGATCAAATGGGCCAGTAGAGGCATCTCATGTATCAGCCTCAAGGTGAACGTAGAGAAATCATCGGCTCTTGTTTTACTCGCTGAACACACTAAGATGTTCTTTGAGGGATCTAATAGTAACTGGTGTACCACATAAGCGGAACATATCCATGATTTACCTACGCCTCGGAAGCCTTGGATAACAGACCTCTTAGGGCCATTCTGCATCCATTCTGCAATCTCGTACTGTATGTCGGTGGGGTCTGGGAGATTGAGTTGCTTCCAAACAAGGTAAAGGAAGTTTCTGAAGTCCTTTAACTCTTCCATGTTTATTTGTTTTAATTTACTTTAGATATAGGTTCCTCTTCTTCCTCTTTAAACGGAAGAACGCTTACAAGGTCTTGTATCTTAGTGTCTTGTTTAAGTCCTGAATGAACTCCGTTGTCTTTAAGATACTGCCTAGCAGCGTTTAGTAAAGATGGTTCTGCATCGCCTATTTTTATCCTGGCTATGAACTCATCTGTCAGAAGATCCTGTAAAGTATACATTCTCCCCATGTTTTCTTTTTCGTTGTTACTCATATAGTTATTTATCCTTTTTACGTATTTCCTTAATTATCTTTATGCTCATGTAAACTAGTGTTGCCAGACCTACCATTACAGCAAGAAGCTCGTTCACATCACCAAGAGTAATGTTCGCAAGTAGACCTAAAACACCGACTGTGGGTGTTGTGAATTGATTGTTCATTTCTGGTTGCTTATGCTAGTTGAAATATTCCTAAAGCTGCACGTTGGGCAACTATTTGTAATGCTCCTGCTCCACAATTAGCTTTTACTCGCAGTTTAATAGGATTACTGGATGTCAAATATTCAATAACAAAGGTACTTACTGACGCTTTAGTCATGTTTGAGTTAGATGCGTGTGTTTCAGATATACTTTGAATTGTGCCGTCCATAGCAGATCCCGATTTATCTATCTGTATTTCAACGTGCGAAAGGTCATTAGGATCAGTACAAGTCACCTCCACTTGCCCTTGAATACAATAATACCCTGTTACAGGAGGCGTAAATGTATTGTTTGCAAAGGCACTTTTATTATCTCTTTGCTCATCGTTTAGAACAACGTCTGTCAGTGTATTAGCTGCTAAAGTTTGTGGTGCGCTATTGGTGACATACGCTTTCGCATAGTTTGCAGTAGGGATACTCACAGTTCCAGTAGCAGTCAAGTTTGCTACAGTTGTAGTTCCACTCAGCGACAGGTTGGTGGTGTTTGTAATCCCAACTGCCCCTGCATCTTCTGATACTTCTTGAGCAACAAACAGTCCTTGCTTATAAGCTGTATCCAAATCACTCTCGGTCAGGCGTGCGCCGTCAACAAAATCTACAAGAGCATCTGAAGTTGTCTGTCGGTACACTCTTACTTTTACAAAAGATAAAGCAGAAGGGGGCGCACTAAGTGTTATTGTTTTAGCTGTCGTGTCTCTTGAAGAAACTGTAAGTGTTGTTTTAGCATCATTACTAAGTAGACCAAATGCGTTGACATCGTTTCCATTTAAAACATCTACGCTACTATAACTAAACGTAGTCTGTCCCAGAGCGTTTGTCCCTGTACCTGATGCTGTATATTCTATATATGAATTTGCCATAAGTGATTAATTAATTGTTAGTGAGTTGTTGTTGTTAATTGATTTTAAATTTAAGATTGAGGCGATAGCACTTCTCTCCTTAACTTTAAAGATTGTTTGTATTGCTCTAAAATTTCTGGGTTTTCTTTTAAAAGTTGCGCTCTAGCTTTGTTTCTATATGAACTTATAATTGAATTTATAATATCTATTTTAGGAGATTTTTCTGCTGTGCTTTGATAAAGATCAATATTTTTTAATTTCTTATAACTTTCTTTACCCATTATCTGTTTAAGTTTTCCTCTTAAAGTTTTTCCATTTATTTTTATGGTAGAGGACAACTCAAGTAAACGATCATAAGAGTCGTAATTTCCTGCACTTGATTTTATTTGAGACAAATCAATGTCTTTAATTCCAAACAAATACTTAGGTGGCATTGAATATCCATGACCTGTTGCTGCTATTTCTGAATCTACAATGTCATTTTTTTCTGATGATATATAAATAGGATTAACAACCCCAAGAAGTCCCAAAGGATTTTTCCTGTAAACCTCATCGCCTAAGATTGTTCTTTTAGGTGCTACCTCTTTTTCTGCTCCTGGTATTCTTTTTAGAAAAGTATCGCTAAATCCTTTAGCTTCTCTGACTATTATCTCAGCTTGATAGTTTTTAGATTGATTTAGAATATTAGGCACGAAACCTCCGCTTATGTCTTTACCTAACTTAGGAACATAATATTCAGGATCTCTAAATATGTTTAGCATATTGTTAACACCTTTTAAGAAAGTTTTATCGGATAAGCCAACAGCGTATACCATTGACATATTAGCAAATAATTCTGCTGCTCCTCTATCGTCATCATCTGGTATTTCATATATTAAGTAGTCCCTATAATCTGCTGCCATTTGCATCATAGTGGCTATAGGATCAAGACGTTGATAACTTAGATAAGTACCATTAGGCATTCTTATAGAATAAGGCTGCCATCCTGTGGCTCTAAGTGCGTCTCTTTCTTTCCTATTTTGTGGGCCTCCTCCAGTTATTTGAAAGCCCATAGGCATTTCTCCTCCCATAACATAATGAAGTGTAGCCGCTGTAGTTAAACTTCCTGTTGCTAATCTTCCTCTTATTTCAGCAATCTCTGTAGGAGTTCCGTTTTTAAGTTTTACCCTATACTCTTTACTTAACCTTTTAGTAAGTTCCATTGAAAGACCTACAGGACTTCTCTGTAATCCAAACTTTAAAATGTTTGCTGGGGTTCGAAGAAAAGGAACAACGAATTTTAGTATTGGATGCTTTGTTAGTATATTAGCAAACGCATTAAATATCCCATCCTTTGGAAGCTCATCAGTAAATGTGGCATTCTTTGCATGGTTTACTGCTTTTTCTGCTAATATAGATCTAGATGAAGTTGCACTAAAAGGATCTTTTTTAAGCTGTTTAGCAATAAATTCTTCTTGTCCTTTACCAAATGTTTTACCAGCTTTCTCTGCTGCTCTCTTGGCTTCTATTAGTTTACCTTTCTGGCTGTAATAATGCCCTCCCTCATTGATGTAGTTCTTTAGATTTTTTTCTACATATTCAGTTATAGAAGAAATGTTTTCTCCGAGGTCTTCTCCCATTCTCATCTTTCTAACAGCGTCACTTGCAAGTTCTGTTCGCAGGTACTGCCTGTAAGAAAGGTTTTTAAAGAACTCATCTCCGGTAGTAAGGAGTCTCGATGGAAGTCTTGTTACCTTTCCTAAGAAATTAACAGACATTCCTAAAGCACTTTTATCCGCTACATTTAAGTTTTTAGCTGTAATAGCTCTATCAGCTTCAGAAGACGTATCACTAAATTGTTTGCTTCCTCTAACTAAAATTGAATCATCGGTTTTAAAGGCTAAAACAGCAGCATCAAAAGATTCTTTAAGCGTTTCCATGTTGTAGCCATAACTAAATAAAGCTTTTCTTAAATCGCTATTTCCACTAAGTATTGATCCTACAGACTTTTCTGCAAACAACATTAGGTTAGTTAATCCGTTACCTATCATGTTAACAAACTGAGTTGCAGGGCCACTAAGAATACTGTTTATCCAATACTCCTGGGTTATGTCTAACATCTTTCTACCAGCAGTCTTTTCTGCTATTTTCTTTGTTGCGTTGAGTTTGTGAATTAAATCATCAATGTTATCAACAACAGCTAATTCTTGCGCTAGTTTTTGTGGATCTTTTGACCCTAGTCTTTCTTGTAAAAAGTTTGTATAATCTTCGGTTGTTGCGTTATCGGCTTTAACAGGATTTATTTCTATGTCTTTATAATCACCAGTTGAGTTTTTAAAGTACTTTCTTTGATGCAAAGCCATTGAGTCTCTTCTAGCTCTTATAGCATTTACTCGGTTTGCTTCGCCATAAACAGCAAGTGAATCAATAAACTCTCTCAAAGCTTCTGGGTTATCTATGTCATCTAGATAAGCTCTTGCAGAAGATACAGCTTGTTCTCCTGATTGCCTTAGTACCATAAAACTAGCAGCGTTTTGCTCTAACCATTTTTTATGGAACTCTACATCTTGTCCTTCTTTTATAGCTTGTAAAGACACCTCAGTTTTTGGCCCTTTGCCGTCTGCTGCAAAATCTAGTTCTTTAAAAGCATCTCCACTTATTTCATCTAATTTACCTGCCGAACTAAGTTCTCTTGCTGTAGTACCTATGAGTTGTTCTATTTCTGAAGAAGACCCAACTTCTCTAAGGACTCCACTAACAACTGCTGCTGTTCCTCCAGTTTTGTCTTCACCTTTTATTTCATCAAATCTTTTCTGAACGTCCTCTTTTAGTTCACTTATTTTTCTTCCAGGTTTAAGTTCAAAGGTAACTACTTCGTCTGCTTCTTGTTTATTCTTTGGGTTAGAGTGTAATTCAACTTCCCAGAAACCTTCATTAGCATTATTTTCTTCAGCAAATTCATGTGTATCATATAACTTACCCTCCTCATTACTAACGTGAACAGAATCGGATTTGCCGTTAGCTCTATAATGAACAGTAAAAGGCCCAGTAGTCGATCTTCCAGTGAAGGAAACTACTTCGTCTGTTTCTTTGGCGATGCCAAATTTCTTTAAAACTTCGGGATTATAAACCTTACCTTTTTTTAGTTTTTTAAGCGATGTGTCTATTTCTTTTACTCTTTTAATAAAATCTTTTTGATTAGCTGCGCCATTAGGCCCATCAATTTCAATAAGACTAAATATCTGTCCTGGTTTGTCAGTGCTTTTATATTGTAAGAAATAATTTTTTCCACTTTGAACAGGTATAAATTCAACTTCATCTAAATTGAATTTTTTCTCTAAGTTGCTGACCGCATCTGCTAGACCTTCAAGGCCTATTCTAGGTATTCCTTTTGCTTTTAAAGTAGCTTTAGCTTCTGTTACTTCTGCACTTAAAGTTTCTATATCTTTAACTTTGCCGTCTACATCTTTTACACGAACGCCTATACCAATGGCTTCATACTGCAATTCTGGTAAAGTAACAATTCCGTCTTCAGTATCTTTTAAATTTAAAATGTTTTCGTCAGGTTTAGCTATGTTTTCTGTTGTTGGGTCTTCTTTGTAAAACTCTTGAGATCCCTTAGAAGCTGCCTCTTTCTTATTTAAACCACTATCAACACCCTTTCTATAAGAACGTAGTGCCTTTAAACTTTTTACAAAAGCAACAAGAGTTCCTCCTACAATTCCTTCAAGAATAAGTCCTTCGTATACGTTTTTTAATCTACCCTCTAACTCACCATCATTATTACCTTCATACTTTAAGTACTGTGTTATGGGGTTAGAAAGGTTTGGGTACTGTTCAATTAAATCACTTAATCTAGCTTCCTGCCCATCAAATACTGAGAAATCAGCAATAGCTCCGGCTGCCATAGGTTTTACAACATACTTACCAGCCTTTTCTAATTTAGAGCCTTCCTTGGCAAGCTTTGTTAATTTAGTAGCTTTTCCAACTTTACTTGCTACGCCTAGCCCAGGAAAAAATCCTGTTAAGAATTGGGATACTCCGGAAACAAAACCTCCTGCTGCTGTTTGAGACTCTCCTAAAAAGTTTAAAGAAAACTCATCATCAATCCAGTCTCCTGGAGCTACTGCATCGGCTAAGTCAATTATACCTGTAGCAGCTTCCAACACTCCTCTAAAGGGTGCTAAAGCAACGTCTTTAATAACGCTTGGGTCTTCTTCATCCTGTGCGTTGTCTTGATCTTTTATTGCTTGTTTTTCTGGAGTGAGTTGTTGAGTTTGTTGTAATCCTGCTTCAGTAGCCCTTGCTTGTTGTAACCCTGATCCGGCAGTTCTCGCAGCCTTTGCCCCTTGTTTGTATAAATCTGATATCGCCATTATTGTTCTTGTTGGTTATTGGGAGTAATGTTTCTTTTAAAAATTTCTTTTTGAGCCTTAACAAATGTGTCTACTGTTATATCAAGGTCGTTTGCTCTTATTATATCTTCTATTATAAAATCATTATTCTTAGGGTTTTCTTCATAACTAGATATGTTTTTCCAAGTAAGGATAGGCATAGCACTCCAATTTTCTTTAACAATTCTTCTAACGTTATATGAAGACTCTCCTACATTTATATTCCCAGATATTGCTTCCACAACTGAAATTCCAGATTCACTTATTAAATCAAACATTTCTGCTTTTCTTTCAAACACCTGTTCTTCATCAAAAGTTACCCCAGTCGAAAATCCTGAAATGTAATCAGAGCTACTTGTTTCACCTAATTTTCCTGTTTGAATTATTTCAATTAAGTCAGGAACAAAATCAGACTTCCTTATTATTGCTTTATTATTCTTAAAGAACTCGTCAATCTTACTTTCCTCTTTAAACAGTCCGGCATTTTGAGTTTTATTTTTTAACTCGTTATATCTGTCGTAATCAGCTTTTTCGTAATTATTATTTTTACCAGTGTCACGCCATCCAAAGTTGGACTCTAAGGCAACATCTGGAGTATTATCTTTAGTAGCAGGAAAAGTATCTGAACTTCTTAGAAGCCTACCTCTTGCCAATTTTTCAGACTCTTCTTCTGTAGCTCCTCCCCTATCAAACATTTCAGTTGTTTTTTCTAATAAGCTTGATTTAGAAGATGTTGTTTTATCAGGCGTTGAATTGTCGTTATTTATAAAGCCGTCAAAATCTCTCTGTATTTTATTCCTTGTAAATTCAGCTTGATCGCTAGCATACCCTCTCATTATAGTTTCTCTTTCTTGGTTATTTAAAGAAACGTCTCTAACTAAAGCTCTTCCTTTTGCTCTCATTTTAGTATTGAAAGCAATAGTTTCTCTATTTAGAAGAAGGTTTAAATGGTTTGCGTAGTTTGGTTTTAAAGTTAATTTTGAATTACCATCCCTTAAAATTTGTTCTACAAAATAATCTTCATAGTTTGCCTTACTTTTATATGCATTTTCTATTGAAGTTGAATCGACATAAGTATTGAGCAAGTATCCTGTGTCTCCGTCTGGAAGAAGTTTTTCCATCGCAACGTCATTATTCTCCCCTTCTTTAACTAAGTACTCGGATAACTTTTCTCTTAGTAAATTTACTCTTGTCTCACTTCCTAAAGTCCACTCTTCTTTTAACCATTCTTCGTTGGGTTTATTAATGAGTTTTTCGATATAGGTTTCAAAAGGTTCTTCTCCTAAAGGTTCTACAAAAAGATTTGCTTCTCTACTTGTTTCAGCTTGTGTCTTTTTTAAAGCATTTATCTCAGGGCTTATTTGATTTCTAAAATATTCTTCAACAGCGTTGGGATGCTCTTTGGCGTTTGCAGCAGTTTGAGCTTCTTCTTCATTTTGAATCTTTCTTAATAAAGAAGGGACGTAATCATCTCCTTTGAATATAGGAACATTGTTTGCAGTGGAGTCTTCAAGACTTTCGGCTATCTCTCTTGCTTTTATAAAATCACCTTCTATTGCGTGTTTCATTACAACATCATCAACTGCTTTTCTTATGACTGCTTTTCTTGCCCCTGTTGTAGTGTGTCCTGAGTTTGCAAGTTTTTCGTCAATAGAACTTACCCAAGATTGTACCCCTTCTTTTATGTTATCTCCTGACTTAGAGGAGGGGTCTACAACTTTTACTGACTTAATCTTTTTCTTAGCAAAAGCATCATACATCTTTTTGTCATCCCCTGCATAAAAGTCTATAACATTTAAACTCATTCCACCTGTGTCATCTACTCGATATTCCTTGCCATCTATGTCGAGGATAGTTCCTTGAGGATAATAGTTAGAGGCAACGCTGTATCCTGGAATAAGTTTTCTTCCAGAAGCTCCAACTGTCTGACTAAACCCTTCGTACCCAGAAACTCCTCTGTCAGCTTTTTCTTGATCTTCTGCTGTTGTAGGATCTATAGAAGCTCCTCCATAAGCTGTAGCTCTATGTTTAGGTTGTACTACAACTTTGCCTACAGGTATGGATGGGTTGTCTACAGAATTCTCTAGACTTCTTCCTGCTCCTTCAGCAGAAGCGTCTTTTAAATATTGTTGCCTGTCAAAATTCCAAGATTCATTTGTATTTGCCCTAAAGGTAGCAGAAGCGTTTGAAAACAAAACATTGTGTGCGTACTTTTGAAAATCATCGTCTCCTACACTTTCAAGAGTTTCTTGGTTTATTTTATCAAGACCCTCCGTAATAACTTTATCTAAAGCTATAGCGTCTGGAACTCTTTCAACACCCATTCTTTTAATATCATTTCCTAATTGAGTGAGTTGTGGTTTAACTTTTAAATCAAATCCTCTAGCGTAAACGTCTTCACTAAATTGTTTCTGAAAACCTATCTTATCAAAAGGATTAAATCTTCTAGGGCTACTTCCATCTATCTGAGCAATGACCTCATCATTTGTGAGGGCCATAGCAGCTTCTCTTCCCCTTTGCTTTTGTACGTTGCTAAACTGACCTAATACCTGACTGAATTGAGACAGGTTCTTTGCAAGTACTTGGGCTGATGTCTGTCTTGGAAGAGGTGCTACAAACACTTGGTTTCTTCCTGCACCTTGTATAGCAGGTCGTAAAGGTGCTTGTCCAAAAGGTACGTCTACTTGAGTTCTTGGTTTCTGTGCCATGTTTTAAATTAATTTATTTGAGTGATGAGTAAGTACTTAACCCTGATTGTATTCCTCCAAGGGCTGACCCAAGGTAATCTGGTTGTTCTATCGGTTTGTTAATGCGAAGCATATTTCTATTAAATCCTATTCCTGACTCCTGTAATTGAATCTGTCTATTAACATCAGTCATCTCTGCTTGCCTTTGTTCTGAGAAAGTATATTCAGCTTCTTTTCTTGTTAAATCTCCCATAAGAGCATCAACACTAAGTCCACTTACTCCTGACTCCCCTGCGCTTACCCTAGCAGTGGCTCTGGCTTCCATAGCTTTTCTGTTGGCTTCTTGAATCCTCTGCGCCCTTGAAATCATCTCCTGTTGCTGTTGGGTTCGCATGGCAGATACTTCTGCAAGATATCTTTGTCTTTCTTGGACTGAAGCGTTGGCTTGAGCTTGTTCCTGCATTTCTGCTTGCTGTCTTTGGCCTTGTATTGAAGACACTGTTTGAGCCACGCCCACGGCTGCTGATACTAATGCTGTACACATAAATTATTCTTCTTCTTCTACTTCGTTAGTGTTGTTAATTAATATAAATTTGTAAAAAGGTTCGTTGTTAAATTCTATCTCTCCTGTAAAGTCTGCGCCTACCCAACGTAACCATCGAACCGCTGGCCTGTTGTATTTGTAGACAAAGTTACCTGCTATTCCTCCGGTAAGATTCAACAACTCATTCACCCATTGCTTTGAGTACCTTACAAAATCTTTCTTATGTTTCTTGGATAATTCATCAGTTCCTAGCATCCATAGATAGGGAAAGAAGTCTCCTTCGCCTACGCCAAACATAGCAATAGGATTCCCTTCCTTATTCATAGCTGACAAGGTAGCCAGATCATACTTAAAGGCATCCTGAAGAGCTTCTATTGGTTTCTTTCCAAGGCACATACATTCCATCTTGTCTCCTGCACGAAGCCTGGGTGCAAGATAATCTGCATGATCTGGGTGAGCTTCAACAATCTCAATCGATGGGTACTTAATTACTGATCTATCAAACACGTCTTGATCTTGAGTGGATGAATGATTCAAACTCTGCTGACTGGAAGTTACCAGGCAATGCTGAATCGTTTACTATTTTAATAACTGTATCCTTTGCTGAAGACATTATAGGAAAACTAAATGAACCAGACTCAATAGGAAGTGTTCCAACTGTTGTTGAACCTACAATGTTACTAGTGAATGTGTTGGTGTATGTATCACGAGCTTTTGGTGTAACCTCTACTTTAAAGCTGGCTGTATCATCAAAGAACAAAGTACCCCCTTTTAGGAAGTGCCTTTGGTATCCTGATGGACTTCTTCTTTGGTTAGCACGTTGCTTAAACATCTGCTCACTAAAGGTGTAGCTCATGGAGTACTTAATGCCTACCCAAACTGGGGTTGTGTCATGCGATACATTTACTGTAACTGTACTTCCACTAACTGTTGAAGGTATCAAAGCTCCTGCCTTAGTACTACCGGACTCTCTTGTATATACTTGGATTACGTCATCACTTTCTGGAGTGAATGAGAGAGCGATTGAAGTACCCGATACAGTCGCACTTTGTCTAAGATCTAGATAAGTATTAAAGGATGCTCCTGAATCAATAAGCTTCTCTTCAAAAGGCAATACAAGTAATTCAGTCTTACCATTCTTTGTTGCCACGATGTAGAGATCACTCTCAACAAAATCAAAGCCAATAACAGAGAAGGGGAATGTAAACTTACTCCAACTTGCTAGTATCTTCTGACCACCTTCCCAATAATATTTGTACACATACATACTTTTATTATCAGACTCACTCACAACACAAATGCAGTTCTCTGTAGTAGATCCTGCCATATCTAAAATGTCTGAAGGAATGTATTGAGGTACATGAGCTGTTATCTCAACTGAATCAAAAGTGTCAGAGGTTGCATTTACACTGAACTCACGCACTCCTGAAAAGCTTCCTCTGGTAAACGGAAAGTAAATGTAACTACCTAGTTCTAGTGGTGGAGTACTTGTGTCTGTCTCGTAGTTTGTTACTGGTGTTATTGAAACTGTTTTGGGAGTGAGTAGATCTCCTCCTTTAAGGACAAACTGCCCACGCTCTCCAAAGAGTATAAGGTTCTCTTGGAATCCTACTGCTGACTTTAGCTTTGTAACCTTTGTACTAGCTACGTTTACATCAATAGGATCTGAGTCCAGAAGGGTTCTTACAGTTGTCCTGAAGAAGTTAAAGTATTCTCCTGCTTCCGAAAGAATTACACT
>Ga0209337_1001977_pt1 | contig 15122 bp, 12 predicted proteins | sample LinPmetageLP53_FD_184044 | JGI IMG/M metagenome (GOLD analysis project Ga0209337, IMG submission 184044) | Marine viral communities from the Pacific Ocean - LP-53 (SPAdes) (version 2) | ecosystem: Environmental > Aquatic > Marine > Oceanic | place: Pacific Ocean | collected 2010-02-08
TAGATGCTGTTAATAATATTGATGCTAAGCTTTATCATTTAAGAACAAGCAATATAATCTTTCAAGATAATAGTGATGCTGTTAATGTAGCATTGGATGAATATAGAACTACTATTACTGAATCTATTGATGATGCAACGGCATTGTTTCCTAATATGGAATTTGATGTTAAGTATGGTAATCATGCTCCAAGAAATAATGGCTCTAATCGTAGAAGTCTTAGTCCTGTTGCCTGTGTACTATTCTCAATAAGGATAGATAATGTAGCAACTACTATCAATATGGGAGCTACATCTGTAGAAGTTCCAATGGGGTCTATAGATGTGGTTATTTGTGTTGATATTGTTAAAAATGTTATGAATAGAATGAGAATAGCAGAGAATGGTGATAATACAATGCGTTTCTCTAGGAATAATCGTAATGGTGGTCATTCTAGTGAACATAATGGTGCTAGATTCACACCACAAGAACCACATACTGCATTTCCATATATCAGTGATAGAGGTAATTGGGGTAGAGAATCATTAAGCGTACGATTTAGACCTGGTATACCTATAACATATCATCATGTATGCTTTGGAAGTTATAATGATGAGATAACAGAGGCAGCCTGGAAAGGTGATCTTATGGCTTTGTTTACTTATCTTAATGCATGGACAAAGAGTTTTAATGTGGGTAGAACTACTCCATTAAATGGATATGATAGAATGTTTCATGGTGTATGGCCTGAGATGGATAACGAAACATGGAGATCTACTGGAAACAGAGTTGATTCAGATGGTGATAATTGTCGATATGGTAATAATACAGACTTTTTAACGTTAGATTCAAATCAGACATACTGTGATAGATATGAATGTGTATTAAGAACTACATGTGGTATGTATCGTGCAGCATACAATCCAGAGCCAACACCTGATATAGAGATAGAAGTTATTGATGATGCAACGTTAAATGAAGCTGAATTACTACGAATGTATGAAGGCGTAAGTACAATAAACATAGGGAGTTAAGATGGAACAAGAGTTTTACATAGATCAAAAAGACTGGACTAAAATACAACAATATGCACAACAGGCATATACCAGTAAAAAGGCTGAGATAGGTGGAATGTTAGTAGCCATCGAGGATAAAGATGGTGATTGGGAATTAAAAGATCCAGTCATACTTAAACAGCAAATAAGTGGTAGTAATTGTGTGCTCGATAAAGATGAATTAGCGCTATATTATACTAAAGTGGGGACCAAGCTCAAAAAGAAAAACTTTCGCTTTGTATGGTGGCATAGTCATCACACAATGGATGCTTTCTGGTCAGGCACAGATCTCACTGCTATAAAGGAATATTCTGATGGTGATTTTAGCTTTGCTTTAGTCATAAATCTTAAAGAAGAATATAAGCTAAGAGTATCTGTATGGAAGCCAATTGAATGCCATGAAGATGTTGAATTAACTATAGTTGGTGCAACAAAGAAAGTTCCAAAGAAGATAGTTGATGAAGTTACAGAGAAATGTAGCAGTATCACTTATAGCTATCCTAAATCTACAGCATGGAGGCAAGGTATATCTACGGAAAAGTCGAATCAGATGACCCTTATGGACACTACCAAAGTTGGTGGTCAAAAGTCTAATCAAGAGTTGTCTGGAGATTCACACGACTATATATATGCATATACATTGATTGATGATATGAATAAGCAATATTGTGATGGTAGGTTGACATATGAAGGTTGGATTGCTAAAGCTAAACAGGTTAATAAGTTGTTAAAAGAAACATATGATAGTATATATCAAGTTGAATTAATGACTGAAACAGTTTTAGCAGACAACGCTATGATAGCAACACCTCATGAATATATAGTTATAGATCTAGATTCTCAAAATGAAGCTGAACTAGATGATTGGCTGGACTATAAATCTTATAACGCATCATATGGAGTAGACTAATGATAAATACAAGATCATCAGAACTGGTAAACAACTTAGATGAATTTACCTTTCATATCTTGGGCTGTGGGGCTATAGGTAGCTCCGCAGCTCTACAAATAGCACGAATGGGTGCAGATAGATTTTGTCTATATGACATGGATAAAGTTGAAGAGCCCAACGTAGGTGTATCTCAATATACCTACAATGACATAGACAAACCTAAGGTAGATGCATTGCAAAATCATCTAATGGCATTAGGAGTTTTCACAGTGAATACATATAATGAGAGATTCTCAGAGTATTATCCACAGGGAGAGAATGACATTGCTATACTTGGGTTTGACTCTATGTCAGTAAGATTACAAGCAGTAGAGGCACTATGTGGAATAGCTGGTGTGAGACCATTATATATAATTGATGGCCGTATGGGTGCTGAGCACTATCAGCAGTATATATTTGATAAGCCTACTATTAGTAAATACAAGAAGACCTGGTACTCAGATGAGTCAGGTAGCCCAGAGCCATGCAATGCAAAGGCAACAAGCTACTGTTCTAATTTATCAGGTAGTATGATAGCAAATACAGTAAGGAAACTCGTTACAGGACAACCATTTAACAGATCATTCTCATTCAATTTCCCTACAATGTTATTGGAAAAGTCCACTATGATGTCGTAAATTACATACGCATTTCGAACGCAAATCCTTATTTGTAATGAAAAGGGGTGGTATATCTGCCCCTTTTTTCACCCCCTAAAAGGAGACTTAAATGTCTGAAGAAGAAAGAGCCAAAACAGTGGAGGATTACCTGTCCTCTGAAGAAGATTTTGATATTGAGATGTTTGAACCATCAATGTCAGAAACTATAGGTAAATTAGCTGGTGCGCTAGCTAAGTCACAATCACAAATGACTATGATTGAAGGTAAAAGTACTAATCCCTTCTTTAATAGTAAATATGCTAGCCTAGCTGCCGTGTTAGAAGTAGCTATGCCTGCATTAAATGCTAATGAAGTTGCATTAGTCCAGGGTAATAGATGGGATACTACTGACAATGGATTCTATATTACAAGTATGTTAATGCATTCATCAGGTGAGTGGATTAAAAGTGAAATAAGAATGCCCGTAGCAAAGAAAGATGCTCATGGTATTGGAGCTGCTACTACATATGGCCGAAGATATTTATTATCTTCTATGGTAGGTGTAGCTCAAGCAGATGATGATGGTAACGGTGCAATACAAAAAGCACCAAGAAAATAAAGGAGAGATAGATGTCTAGAACATTAACATTGCCAAAGGGAGGTGGAGGTTTATTCACTGAAGGTTGGCATACAGTAAAAATATCTAGTGCTAAATATGGTACATGGCAAGATTCTAAGTATATAGATGTATGGTTTGATGGTTATCCAGAGAACTTTAATATGCGTATATATGAAAAGATAGGTAAAGATGGTGAGGAATTTGCTATTGGTAATCTATTTAGATTCGCTAATGCTGGTATTACTGATGCATTAGAAAGTGCTGATGGTGAAACTATCATAAAGATGAATGATGAACCTGAAGAGTTGACAGATAAAACAGTAAATATCTATATATATAAGAATGGTAAATACTCAAGAGTTTTAACTCAGGTTGCTCCTATTCCATTTAAGAATGTAGTAGAAGAATTTACTGATAAAGATGTTATATACTTTAAAGGTAGAGCTGAATCATTCTTTAGTAAATGGATTGAGCCTAAACTAGTAGAGGAACCACATGAAGAGGAAGCAGCAACAAGTGATCTTCCCTTTTAAATGATAATGTAAACTGATAAGAGCCCACTATATGTGGGCTTTTACTGTAATAAGGAGATAGAATGATAAAAGAATTTGCGTTTGGGTTATCGCAACGACATTATTTTAAAGATGCATCTGATGTTCATAATTGGATGAATATAGACAAAGATACATATATGTCATTATATGATTATGACGATGAAGTAAAGGATTATTACGCTGAAAATAAAACATTATCAGGATTTAATGGGACACTATATATACCTGATGAATTTATATTAGATGTAGATGGTAAAGATGCTAGTGATTTAGTTAATGCAAAAGCAAAGACTATTAAGCTTTTAGAAATATTAGATGATTTACATATTCCGTATAGAATATATTTCAGTGGTAATAAAGGATTCCATGTTGGTATTCCTGGTACAGCATTTCGATGGCAGCCTGATGTTAATCTTCATTTAAAGGTAAAGGATGCATTAACTGCTGCTGATATATTTAAATATGCTGATCCCTCAGTAACTGATAAAACAAGACTAATAAGAGTATTAAATACTAGGAATAGTAAAGCTAACTTATATAAATGCTATCTTAAGAAAGATATGTTCTTAAAATTAAATATTGATACTTTAATAGAATATGCTAGATTTCCACGTGAATCTGACTTCCCTGAACTAGAATGTGATCCTGTATTTGATGTATTATCACGTAATAAAACAAAAGAAGTAGTGGTACCTCAGTTTATTGATCAAGGCAGGAATCCAGATCCAGTAAATTATCCATGTATATCAAGTATGCTATCTAGTAAAGCACAAGGAGAGCGTCACGCTACTGCTTTACGTCTTGCTGCATGGTTTAGATGGCTATATCCTGAATCTATTGTTAATATTGTTATGGAGCAATGGAGACAACAGGTGGATAATAATGCTAGCCCATTCACTAAAAAAGAGATGGAAAGTATTATTAAAAGTACATATGATGGTCATAATGGCAATGGTAATAGGTATGGATGTTTAGATAATATAATGGACAAGCATTGTGCTCCTACATGTAGGCTTTATAAAGCTAAGAAGAGTCAGACTGTTATGGATTCACATGATATGGAAACTAGTTTAATTAAATTCTTACAAAGTAATATTAATCCTATAAACTTAGGTGATCTTTATGAGGGAGAGAATTTCCCTATATATCCAGGTGAAGTAGTGATTATACAAGCTCCACCCAAGTCTATGAAGACTATGTTCTTACAAAATCTAATGGTTGGATTTAAGAAGCCCACTTATTTCATAGAAATGGAAATGTCACCAAGACAAATATGGTCTAGGTTCGTACAAATAGAAATGGAGTGGAGTGAAGAGGAGTTAGCAGCGCACTATATGCAGCATAAGAATGGTATGGATAAAAAGTTTGAATGGCTTACAGTAGATTATTCATGTCCATATGCAGCAGAGTTAGATAAAAGAATAGGCATGCTACCTGTTAAACCAGAAATAGTAGTTGTAGATCATATGGGCTTATTTAAATCTAAGCAAAGAGATCCTAATATGAAGACTGAAGAAGCATCTCAGGCTATGATGGAAGTTGCAGTAAAGCATAATGTAATATTATTTGCTGTGAGTGAGATCACAAAATCTGCATTTCATGAAGGTAGTATGAATATTGCATCAGCTAAAGGTTCATTTAGAACAGCATATAATACCAATAAGCTACTATCAGTTATACCATCTAAAAGTAAGGTGACAGGACTGATAGAGATGTTAAGAGTAAGATGTGAAGCTAATAGAGAAAGGGAACATTTAGACGTAAGACTTCAAGTTAGGAATAATAAGTTTCATAAATTAATAGAAGAAAAGGATGAAATAGTATCATGGACAAATTAAAGTTTAATGAATTATTTTTAGATATAATGATGGAAGTAAAGCAAACACGTGATGAAGGTCAAAAAGAATATGCACATACAGAGGATAACGTATTTGCAAACTTTGAACGTGTTGCTAATAGCCTAGATATATCTAAAGAACAAGCATTAATGGTATACCTTATGAAGCATATGGATGGTATAAATGCATGGATTAAGGGCCATAAATCACAGCGAGAGGATGTTACAGGCAGAATTAAAGACGCCATAGTATATCTCTGCTTATTGTGGGGTATGGCCAAAGAAGAGATAGTATCTGAAGAAGAAATAGATGCATTCTTTGATGAACAAGGCTTTAAACCACATACGGCATTCAACAAAGAAACTGGAGAAGTATCATATCAAGCAATAGGAGACGAAACAGTATGAACTCAGATGAAAGAAATAATGGTAATATGAATAATATTGGAGAAAGATATAAAGATAGGCTTACTGATCAGAGAGATTGGATGGATGGAATCAGTGCCTTTAGAGAAGAAACGAAGGATAGGATGGTAGATCTTAATAGTCGTATGAATGAATTGGAGTTAAGCCTTGAAGAGAGCATACAAAACATTCGGGACTATCTCGAATCCACAAAGGAAAAGAGTTAACTTTCACTGTGAAGATTGTGGTGGCGTATGGCAGAGGCCTGTATATTACTTCCTGCGTCACCCTCACCCAGCAGTTTCAGCATTAGTTCCTGAGTATACAAAGGAAATATGCAAGAAATGTGCTGTAAGGGAATTTGGAGCTAAAAATAAAAGGAGAGAGAAATTTTTCAATGAAGAGTAAAGAAGAAATACTAAAAAGTATAGAATGTGAAGAAAAATTCATAGAAGATAAAAATCACCCTATGGAATTAGATGAATATGCTAATGCATCAGGATGGATATATGCATTAAAATGGGTTCTTGAAGAAGAAGAGACCTATAGAAAAGTATTGCCTAAAAAAGATATATCACACTTATTAAAAGGAGCAAATAATGACACCATTAAACGGGCGACTGAAAGGCTTTCCAAGAAGTATGGATTTGGACGAAAAGACGATGTTATCAATAGCTAGAATGATAGCATACGTGATGGTTGGCTCTACGCCCCACAAGAATGCACCGCCTGAAATGAGTCAAGGCATGATAGAGCTTGATGCCAAAATTGTAGATCAATGGTTGTCAGATACCATTAAAGGGTCATAAATTATATCATTAACAGGAGAGAATATAATGAGCATTATAGATGATATGTTAGATGCTACTGCAGAACAAAGAGAGCTAGAGAAGATGAATGCTAGCTTTTATAAAGCAAGAAAAGAAGAGGCAGAAACTATATTGAAAGATATCGTTTGCTTCGATGTAACTAGTGAGGAATCATTAGAACAAATTTCCAAAAGAGCTTATAACTACTTTAATCCTATCCTTGGTAAAGATAAGATTGTAGATTTTAGCTAGTGGGAAATAACGTAAGGTCATCAAAGGCCAAGGGAAGAAGGTTGCAAAACTTTGTAAGAGATAGACTCAGGGATCTCTTTACTTCTCTTGAGCCTGATGACATTAAATCACAAACCATGGGTATGAATGGTGAGGATATAGTTCTATCTCCTGCAGCCAGGAAACAAATACCCTATAGTATTGAATGCAAGAACGTAGAGAAATTAAATATCTGGAGTGCATTAAAGCAAGCAGAAGAGAATGCTAATGATATGACTCCAGCTGTTATATTTAAACGTAACCATAGTGATACTTATGTCACTATCCCATTTGAACATTTCATTGAATTGATTGGAGACTAAATTGGAAGAGAGAGAGCTCTTAGAAAAAATAAACTTAAACTACAGAACAGATAAAAAATCTACTGAGCTATTTATATCTATAGCTAAAGTAAAAAAAGAAATTAACTTTCTTTATGAGCAATTAAAAGAAATAACTAAAAAAGATTATAATATTTAATCAAAATATTCTTCAACCTCGTCAATTATAGCCATAGCTGAGTCTCCAACCCAAAAGATTGGCTGGAAGTATACTCTCGCTGTACCTGAAGCTGCTTCCCAACCATCCTCAGCCTTTAATGCTTGATATATCATATTTACGATCATCGGACTAAACATCCACATAAAACTATCCATTACTTCATCATACTTTTCATCATCTTCTCCATGATCGAATATACCTGATAGCATACCTAAGGTCATTGTTGATTGAATAAGCATAGATATGATTGCAGATTCTCCACCTCTAAATAATGCATTAGATGTTGTACGATTTCCGCCCTTCATGAATATAGCTTTTAAAACTGCTGAACCTGGAGCATTATGTTGTATAATTGAGGCAAGCACAGAAACTAAGCCTCTATAAAGTAAAAGATTTCTAAACTGCTGTTCTGGTTTAGTTAGCTTTGATATATCTCTAAAAGGCAAGCCTTTCCACATTGTAAGCTTAGCAGACTCATATGTAGACTTCAATATTTTTTTAACTGCAGAATCATCATGCTCGCTATGCTGTGCCATAAAGTTTTCAAAATACTTCCATTCTTCTCTTACTTGATGCCATACAAATGGCTTAAACTTAGTAAGTACCTTACCTATAGAGCCTTTAAACATTGGAGATAAAAATGCTGGACTTATACCAAACATAGTTAACTGTACGGTTACACGTCCATTTTCAACAGCTTCTGGCTGTTCTAATAGCCATTCTAACCAAGTTTGATCTTTGTCTAATCTATCATTATATCTAGACTGGTCCATATAATCCCATGCATTTAAAGCACCATCTAAGAATCCCATTGTACGAACGAATGTTTCAGTCCCAACCATAGACATGATGGCCTTAGTTTTAGGATGATGGCTCCATACTCCCCCTTTTAAAGCATGGCTAGTATATTTCTGTAACTGTTTTTTTGAAATTAAGCCATCTAAATGTTTTGCTATCTCTTTTTTTATATTACCATTCCATTCTTCATTAGTAATATTATCCAGCATGTCCCATAAGCCACCAGCTACATCCTTTGAGTCTCCAAAGTTTGCTTTAGTTTCCTCATCCATTTTTTCAAATCTATTCTGTATCCAAGATCCCCATCCACTATCTTCAAATTTATTTAAAAAATCTCTTTTATTCATCTTTATTAAAGCTAGATCAACAAATGCATCACCACCCCACATCATTTCATCTCCAGTCAATTGAGTTAATGCATCTGCTAATGCTACAATTGTATCTGTAACTCCTGCTCTTTGTGCAGCCTTTTCTATAATCTTTCTATTGCCATCATCCTTCCATAAACGCCAAGTTTCCCAAGATTTTTCCCATCCACTCTTCATAGCTAAGTTAAATACCTGAAAGTTATTAGTTAAAGGAGCTCCAACCCTTAATAATGATGCACTTATTGCTGCACTATTTGCACTAACAAAGGCTTGTATACCTTTCATGCTAACCTTTTTACCATTTACTCCAGGTAGACTGTTTAATATAGCCTCAGCAGCTTTCTTTAGTCTACTGTCACTATAATCAACACCAGCAAACCCAGCATTAGTATTAGGGTCTCCTAACCCAGACTTTACGTGATCAACTAAATAATTAGCTGTTTGTGCATTGGTATGTATTAATGCATTCATTGTTTGAAGTATAATCTTTTTTTGTTCTAAGTCTGTGTATACATTTCTACCATAATCAGAAAAAACATCCCAAGTTTTCTTGATCCCTCTATTAGTAATAATTCCATCACTATTCTTGACAGTTATAGGATTCATTGCACCAGCTCTTGTCTTTGAATGCCTTGAATTTTTTACTGTATTTATTTGACCATCATCATCAGTCAAATCTATTTCATTGACATCTACCTTGCCTAGCTTAATTTCAATGCTTTGTAGTGTATCTTGAATATCTTCTCTGGAATTAGATATTTTAGTTGCTGTTGTCTTAGCCAATAAATCTTTCCCTGCTGCCTTAAAGCCTTCATGTCTTTTAATATCTGATTTAATTTTTTCTTTTATCTTATCTATATTTTCAAGCTGAGATTTTATATAATCTCCATCATAATATTGATGCGGCATATAGTTAATTCTTTGATTAAACATATTGGCACCAATTATCTCAGTATTAGCCCCCTTACCTTTAACTCCAAAGTTAGCATTTAATCCTTGTAGGTTTCCAACTTCTTTAACCATTTGCTGTATAACTTCTTTGGTGAAACCTCTACTTAAGTCTAATGATTTGCCAGTCTTTTTATATTCAGAATATATATTAACTACAGTAGCTTTAAGGTCAATATTAAACTGTGTAATTTCTTCTGCAGTTTCTTGATGGACACCAAGTAAAGCTGTTCTTAAATCTGAAATAATGTTCCAATATTGTTCTCCGTCAATACTAAAGTTATCACCTGTTTTTGTATTCTTCACTGATTGCAGTTCATAGGGCATATAATCTTGGTATGAACGAATTATAAATTCATCTGATGTATCAAAATTTGCAGTGTCATTTGCTTTTCTGAGAGTTTTATGATATCCAGATGGCATATTTGCAGTTGATTCTTTTCCATCCTTAGAGGTATATGCAGCTAGTCTAATCCCATCTTCAAAAAATTCTTCAAGTATTTCTTCATTGAAAGGGTCATGTAATTTTTTAACACCAGACTCATGCAAGTAAAAAGGTAGTTCAAATACATCATATACTTCTTTATTATCTTCTCTCAATTGCTTTATAGGTATATAGATTCTACTAATACCATTAATTGTTGTAGTTTTTATATCACCTCTAGCTCCCAATCCATTGCCACCTTCATGTGAATCAAGATTACTTTCATATATTTTTGCAATTGCTGCTTTCTGAGCATCACTTATTAACCATACTATCTTACCCTCAACCCATTTAAACATTGGCGTTGGATTGAAATTCATAATTTGCTCATCTAATATCTCAAATGCTTCAGCTGTAGCCTCTTGGAATAATAATCTTTCTTGAGGCTTTTCTAAATTTGCTTGTTGAGACATATATCTTATCATGTCATTAAACTTATCTCTTTGAATATCTATTTTTTCATTGAATATATTAGACCTACTAAAGATTCTATCAGGCATATATTTTAAGTTGTTGATAGTAGTATATCCTAACCCTGTTGGATCATGCTCGAATAACACTGCCCCTGGATCATATAATTGTTGAGATCTCCACCCATGCTTATCATCATTTGCGATCTCTTTATTCATTTTCTTGTAAATCATGCCTAGCTTAAACTTTAATGCCTTTAATTGACCTATATCTAATTCATCAAAGGTATTAAATGCTTCCCCTCTTAATTGTTTCCTTGCCCAATCTTTAACGGCAGTGAAACTAGGGATAGGTTGAGTTTGATAGAATTGATTGTCAGCATATAGTTTATATTGATCTAAAATTATCTTTTCTAAGTCTTTAAGCAACTTCATTTTTTCATTATGAGTATCCTTATTAATCTTAGCCTTTGTAATAGCTGCCTCTTTAGAGGCTAACAGTGACTTTTTCTGTCTCCTAACAGACTCAGTAGCACTCCCCTTAACGCCCTTTAATGTAGCTATTTCACTTTCAATTTTAGCCTTCTCTAAATCTAATTTCTTTATATCTTTTGCACTAGTTCCCGCTACATTACCAGGCTGTGATAAAATTCTCTCATATTGTATTGCAGCTTGGTCTCTACTATTAAACTTAATGCCATTAGCTAAATCATTTAACTCTTGATCCCCTGTAGCGCATTGATCTTTCATTTACATTTCCCCTTGTTCTTAGTAGTCAGAGCTATAAGTCTTCCAATTGTATGTTTCTTTTGTTTAACGTCATCTTTAAGAAGTTCTGCAGTTAGATTATTAAAATCTGCATCTTTTTTACTCATAAATAGATCCCAGCTCTCCATGTAATCTGTCCATGTTCCTTCATGTAATGCATTAGCATCAGGCAGTCTACGTCTATAAACTACATCTACCCCTCTTATAACATATGCACTAGCTAATTTAGCAGCACCCTCTCCATGCTTATTTTGCAGCTCCAGTAATTTAGTCTTATACGTAGATATAATCCCAAATAATTCTCTATCATATGATGCCTGTCTGTCTATTAAGTCAGTCTTACCTAGCTTATCACTTAATGTTCTTAATGCTCCATAATATTCACCATTAAATCCTGTTAATCTATTTCCATCTTTATTCTTAGGTCCTTCAACCCATGTTTTAATAGCCTCTAAAGCATCACTAGAGAATGTATTTTCTAGCATTATACTATCTATTGTAGCTTTAGCTGCCATGAAATGAGCAGATCTTCTTTTGTCGATACTTGACTCAATATCATAAGCGAGTCTAGGATCATCAGCATAAGCATCATATGAATCTATTATAGAAAATAACCATTTTTCTTCAGGTGTTATTGCATCAAACACTTCTATATCATCACTCAGTTTTAAGCCTATGTTAGCAGCCTCTTTAGTGCCTAAGGTACTAGTCTGAACATGAGCCTTTAGCATCAATGGATCTTTAAGGAATCTTTCTCTTTCTTTTAATTCAGCTATAAATTCTCTTGGCTCTACTTGTACTCTCTCTGAATTTCTCATTTTTTTAATATTACTATACTTAAACAGCTGTGCTAAGCTATTTAATACTTCAAGATGAGCTGGAGTAAGCTTGCCATCTGGTAGAGTACCTGGATTAACTACATCAAACATTCTTTCAGTAAACCATAATTTGCTTTTAGCTCCAGCAACATTAACAAGGATACCTGATTTTATATTATCAACAGCCATATTTACAATCTGCGTATATTCATGCGCTACTGATGTCTGTAAATACTTTTCTCCTTTTCCTTTATAGGGAGTGCCATCTTTATTTACTATCATCATTTGGTCGTTATCACCATATAAGCTATTAAACTTTTTAAGATTAATACTTAACGGAGCATAATCCATAACAGTAGTATCAGTTAATTGCTTAGGTCTTACTGTGACTCCATCATTAAAGGTAATATCCCCAAACTTCATTGCTAATGTAGTAGCAACTGACTTCATATTAGTAGCAGTACCCTGTGCATTCATACCCTGTAATAACTCTAGCATTGTTTGTCTATTACCTTTAGCATCCATAACTCCTGGAGGTGTAATAGTTTTATGCATTTTTATATCTGCTACAAACTTCTTTTGATTCTTATAAAATGGTAACGATTGAAAACTATTTATCTTTGCAGCTTGATCTGGTGAAATTAATATAACCTCAGCTCCATCAATATCATAGTCACCAGTATGTGTTCCAAAGGTATCATTAGGATGATTATATATTACTGTTCCTTCATCTGCAACAAATTCTTCTATGACTTTAGATTCCATTGAACCTATATTAACAATAGGGAATCTATATACCAATACATTCTGTGGGTTTTCCTTTAACCATTCATTAATCTCTGGTACTGAATCAAGGCCTGATTTTTTCTTAATCTTATTAAATATAGGAGCTGAATCTGCACCTAACATTACATGGTTTTCTTTTACTATTCTACCAGGTTTAAATGTATAATGAGAGCCTACACTCATAGTATCTATTTCCATTTCAGACAAGACTTCTAACCCCACCTTATCATGCATTGTTCTCCCGCCTAATGCCCCTTTAATCAATAGATTATTAATCATCTGAGGTATAATAAGACCTAGATTCTTTTCATGCATTATGCCTGCACCACCAGATATAGCTAGATTTTGTCTTAATGCATCTTTCATTTCAGCCTGTTCACCATATTGATGCTTTACTATATTCCATAATATATCACGATCTCTACCTGATTCATGCCATAAAGTAAGGTAAGCATCTGTATTAGATTGTATTATTCCCATTAAAGTATTCGTATAATTATCTAAAGCTTTCTTCTCATTACCTTTAAGATTATAATTTAATGAGTTTAGATATTGCACAAAACCTGTAGCTGTTTTATTAGCTTTAGATTTAGGCATAATAACTATTCTTCGAGAAGACTCTGGCAGAGTAAATTGGTCATGAGACTTACCTTTTAAATCATATATACCCTGAGAAGACTTTGTTGCATCTAAATCAGATATCTCATCTACCATATCACTCTTGCTATTATAAATTACTAATTCATTATTAAAAGCTGGCTCTTTTACCATCCTTGCTATCAATTCATCACTCTCTTTATCATATATTTCTAAGCCATCTATACCAAGAAACTCAGCATGCTTCTTCTCTATATATCCTATATTTTGACCATTATTATCAACCTCATAATTGACTACTACAGTTTTTAATGCTCCAAAATTATGCTCATCATTAAAGATTTTATATTGGCCAATAGACTTACCAGTTCGATTGAATAGACCAGAAGAAACAAAGCTTGCTCCGTCAAATATATTAACAGGCTTTTCAATACCAGGAATCTGTGCCATATGTGGCATTCTTTTACCATTAAGCTTATAGTATACTTTATTCTCATCAATAAGTATAGACTCCCTTGGGCCAACTCCTTCAGTCTCTATCCCTTTACTATAGTTTAATCTTAACCTATCAAAGTGATGATATGCAGAATCACCATTAGGTCCCATCATAAAGTCTTTACCTCTATGCATTTTAAACCATTGATATTTAGATAATATGCTGGGTATAAAAATAGCGTTTGTTAATGCCCCATGAGCTTGGCTAACTGGGTTACCTTTGTCGACACTTTCAATTATAGCTTCAAATTGAGGTTTAGTCATAGTTGGATTCTTGCCAGTAGTTTGAGGTTTCAATGCTTTAGATAGATTATCCTTACCTATAACCTTCATTATTCTTTCAAAATTCTGGAATCTCTCTATAATCTTTTGATTATCTGCTGGTAATTTATATCTCATATCATCAACCCAATCACCCATCCACTTACTTTCACCAACCTTTTCGAAACCCATTTTTTTCCAGAATGGTCTAGCATCAGGAAATGTCTCTGCCTTACCACCAGATTTATTATCTTCAGCTGCCGTATATGGCCCTTGATGAGCTTGTATATCAATAAAAGATTTACCCTTAGCTATAAATTCTTTTTTAAGAGCTTCAAATATCTTGGTGCCAACACCTTTTTTACGCTCACTCTTTGGAATTATTATGGTTCCAATACGATTTGGATCACTAGGATGCCTTTCAATAATAACACCATGGTCTTCTTGTAGCTTTTTTAATTCAAAGCCAGATTCAGCTAACATTGCTGTTTTCTCTCTGCTAGTAAGACCTCCTTTAGCACTAGCTTGTATAGCTTGTTGTCTTAATCCTTTAGCAACACTTATAACTGTTTTATCCTTCATGATACTTCTTGCTTTGCTTATAAATGTATCAGGATAACCTATTTCCTTCATATGCTTTATAACATCTTTAGTTGGGAATATTTTTCTTACATGCTCAGGATCAATCTTTGCATACAGCATATAACCTTTAGCGCTAGATATCATTCCTAAAGGAGCAAGCATTGCATTGTTACCCATTGCATATTCAAGATTATGCAGACTTGTAAGTGTTATATCTTTATGAGAAGGGTAAGATAGAAATCCATCCT
>Ga0209337_1001978_pt1 | contig 15119 bp, 15 predicted proteins | sample LinPmetageLP53_FD_184044 | JGI IMG/M metagenome (GOLD analysis project Ga0209337, IMG submission 184044) | Marine viral communities from the Pacific Ocean - LP-53 (SPAdes) (version 2) | ecosystem: Environmental > Aquatic > Marine > Oceanic | place: Pacific Ocean | collected 2010-02-08
AGCTAATTTAGTTTTAAGTACAAGTGGACAATCATTAACACTTGTTTACATTAATACTACTAGAGGTTGGACTTTTAAAAATACCTAGGAGCTAAAAGATGGCTCTAACTCAAATTAAATTTGCACCCGGAATAGACAAACAAGACACCAAAGTTGGTGCCCAAGGTCGTTGGGTAGATTCTGATAATGTAAGATTTAGATATGGCCTACCAGAAAAAGTTGGTGGTTGGGCTTCGTTAATTAATGAAACTATTGTAGGTGTAGTTAGAAAACAATTACCTTTTGTTGATTCTGCAGGTAATAGATATGTAGCATTAGGTACAGATAAATTTTTACTTATTTATTTTGAAGGACAATTATTTGACATTACACCTTTTAGATTTGATGCAAATAATGTACAAGAACAATTTTTAACATCTAGTATTGCTTCTACAAGTGGTTCAAAAACTATAACTGTTACAACTAAAAATGGTGGAGCAGCAGTTCCTCATGGTTTATCTGTAGGTGATATGGTTGTCTTTAATAATTTTGCTGCTGGTTCAAGTGGAATTGCAGATGCAGATTTAGAAGGTAAAGTTGTACAAGTTATTACTGTACCAAGCACAACTACATTTACAGCTACAGTACCAAACGCAGCTAGTGCTACATCGACAGATGGCACAGTTGATATACAACCTTACGCAATCGTAGGACCAGCAGAACAATCTTATGGTTATGGTTTTGGTATTTCTAGTTTTGGTGGTGTAGTTACAGGTGGATCAGATACAGGTTGGGGAGTTGCGGTAGCAGCTTCAACAATAACTTTGGAACCTGGCCTTTGGTCATTAGATACATTTGGAAATGTTTTAGTAGCAACTGTTGCTAATGGTAGAACTTATACTTGGAATTCAAATATTACTGCAAGATTTACAACAAGAGCTTCAATTAACACAACTGATTTTTTAACAACTTTAAATCCTGTTGCATCTCGAGCAACTTTAGTATCTCCAACAACACAACACTTAATACACTTTGGAACTTGCACAACTTTTAATGATGCAAGTACACAAGATGATATGTTCATTAGATTTTCTGATAATGAAAATATTAATAGTTATGATGTTAAAGCTACAAACACAGCAGGTACATTTAGATTACAAGATGGTACCAGAATTATTGGAGCGCTGACCGCTAAAGAAACTATTCTAGTTTGGACAGATAGTTCTTTATATACAATGAAATTTGTTGGAGCTCCATTTACATTTGGTTTTGAACAAGTAGGTACAAACTGTGGATTGATTGGTAAAAATGCAGCTGTAGAAATAGATGGTATTGCTTATTGGATGAGTAACAATGGTTTCTTTGCATTTGATGGTACAGTTAAATCATTACCATGTGGTGTTGAAGATTATGTTTATGACGATATTGATACAACTAAAGGTCAACAAATTAATGCAGGACTAAATAATTTATTTACTGAAGTTACTTGGTGGTATCCTGCAACAGGATCTGATTTTAATAATAGATATGTTTCTTATAACTATGGAGACTCTGCAAAATTACCTACAGGTAATTGGTATACAGGAACTAATGAAAATTCTATTAGAACAAGTTGGTCAGACACATTAGTTTATCCAAGACCTTACGCTACAAGATACAATGAATCAGCGGCAGGTACTTTTCCTGCAGTAGTAGGTGTATCAGGATTAGGTCAGACCGTATATTTTGAACACGAAACGGGGACCGATCAAATTAATCCAGATGGAACAACAACAGCTTTAACTTCTTTTATACAATCATTTGAATTTTCTTTACAAAAAGATCAAACTGAATTTTTTTTAGCTATGAGAAGATTCTTACCTAACTTTAAAAAGTTAACAGGTAACAACAATATAACTTTAGCTGTAACAGATTTTCCAGCTACTGATGCAACAGCTACAGCTTTAAGTCCTTTTGTAGTAACTTCATCAACAAATTTTGTTGACACTAGAGCAAGAGGAAGATATGCAAGTATTAAATTACAAAATACAGCAGCCGGAGAAACATGGAGATTTGGAACTTTTCAAGTTGATCTACAACCCGATGGAAGAAGATAATGCCTAAAGTAATTGTAAGACTACCAGAACCAAAAGAAGAATACGAAGTTGATAACCAAAGACAGATTAATAGATCTATTGCATTGATTGTAGAACAATTAAATTCTACATTTTTAACAGAACAAAAAGAAAATCAAGAAAGGTTTACGTGGTTTAATGGCTAATATTTATAAAAAAGTAAATACTGATTTAATAACAAATACTGAAAAAGATGTTTATGTAGTTCCAAGTAATTCTAGATCTTTAATTAAATCTATTCATATTTATAATGAAGGTGCAGGAGATGCCATTGTTACTATAAAAATTGAATCTAGTAGTGTAACTTATTTTTATCAAAAAAAAACTATAGCAGCAGAAGCTCATCATGAATTTATTATTAATATATTAATATTAGAAGAAAACGATAAGTTAAAAATGATATCAGATATTACAGGACCGGATATAACAGTCAGTTTATTAGAAACAAATAGAGAGGATAGATAATGCCATTTACAGAACAAAAAGCTAGTATAAGATATGAGACAATTAATGGTACAAGAACACCAGTTTTAACACCTGAAACAGAGGTTACTTTAACTAATATGAAAACAGGTCAAGAGTATATGTCAGACGCAGAAGCCTTGGCTGATGTACAAAATAAAGACACAGCTACTAAAGCAGAAGATATTAAAAGAGATGTTAAAATTATTGTAGAACACGTACCTTTAGGAGGGAATACTAAATTATAAATTATTGACTAGGTCTTAAAAACCTAGTAAATTGTGCAGTACAGCATTATTTCAAGTTCTTAACTTGCACTTCAAACACAAAAAATTATATGGGATTATTTAAATCAGTAAAAAGAGCAGTAAAAAAAGTAACTAAACCAATAGCAAAGGTATTAGATAAAGTTGTACCTAATGAGATAAAACCTTTATTACCTTACGCTGCAGCTTTTGCACCTTACATGATGCCTGCAAGTTTTGGTATGGGAGCTTCAACAGGTCTTGCTGGTCTTTTAAAAAGAAGTGCATTAACAGGTGGTTTAAATTTAGGAGCTCAATTATCACAAGAAGGAAGTGAAGGAGAATTTTCTGGACTCTCAACATTATTAGCAGCGGCTCAAGGTTTTGGAACAGGCACAGGTGCTCAAGAATATTTAAGTGGTTTAACAACTGCGGGAGGTTCTGAAGCAGCAGCTTTAGGAGAAGTAGCTGATAAAGCAAGTATGTTAAATGATGTCGATGCAGCAAGTGCTGCTTTAGGTTCTAAAGCAGATTTATTAAATAATAGAAGTTTATTAACTAAAGTAAAAGATTTAAGTTTAAGTGGTTTAGCTAAAACCGCTGGAGGATTAGAAAATATATCATCTACATTACAAAATCCAGGTCTTAATATGGAAACAGCTAAAGCAGCTATGATTCCATTTACACAAGGTTCAGGAGATTTAGCAATGGCTACTGCTAGAAAAGCTATGCAAGATTATGAAACAGAGTTAGCAGCATTTAATGAGCAAGCTGGAGCTAGTCAATCTGCATCTAATTCAGCTAGAAGAAATGCTATTATATCTTCTATGTTAGCGGCTAATTTTGAACAAAATATAATTGATGATACATTATCACAAATTGGTTTAAGAGATGGTGGTAGAGTTAATTTTGATAAAGGTGGAGATGTAGAAATAGGAATTATGAGTATACAAGATGCAGCTGAAAATTCTCCAATGAGTAATGAAAGTGTTCCGCAAATGTATGTATCGGATTCAGCCGGTGTTATTGCATTAGCAGACGGGGATGCTGTTAAAGGAAGAACGATGGATATGATGGTATCAGGTGCTGTAGAACCTTATGGTAAAGAAGATTTTAGAGATTCAGATGGATACGAAAGATTTGTAGATGTATTTAAAGAATATAAAATGATGGATGATCAAAAAAATCAAGAACTTAATGATGAAGGTATGAATAAAGGTGGAATTGCATCTTTAAATATGGGAGGAAGTGTGTTACCTTCTGGAAAAGAAATGGATTACAGACAAGGCGGAATGATTCCTATGGGATCAAAAGAGAGAGCCGACGATGTTCCAGCAAGACTTTCTAAAAATGAATTTGTAATGACAGCTGATGCTGTTAGAGCAGCAGGTGGTGGAAGTGTTAATCAAGGAGCAAAAAGGATGTATGAATTAATGAATAACCTAGAGGCAAGAGTATAATGGCAGAACCAACTACAATATCACAAGTATTACCCGCACCGGTTTTAGAAGGTGCACTTACAGCATTTACGAAAAAAATTGAACCCTTAATGGGTCAAGCCATTAATACTGGCGCTTACGCACCTACTATTGCAGCACAAGATGCACTACAGACTCAAGCCGCACAAGCAGCAGCGGGCCTTGGATCGTTGACAGGCGCACAAGCTTATGAACCGTTTATGTCTCCGTATCAACAAGAAGTTATGGATACAACATTAGCAGAGTATGATCGTAATGCTGGTGTTCAAAGACAAGGTTTAAGAGATTCATCAATTCAATCTGGAGCTTATGGTGGTGGTAGAGAAGGAGTTCAAAGAGCAGAGTATCAACAACGTTCAGACATGGGAAGAGCAGGATTACAGGCTCAACTACTTGCACAAAATTTTCAACAAGCACAAGCACAAGCTAATCAACAGCTTGCAGCTCAACAAGGTTTAGGACAATATCAAACTGCAATAGGTCAAGGTCAACAAGCTTTTACTCAAGCTGGATTAGATGCCACAGCATCAGCAGCAAGAGAAGCAACTTATGAACCATTTACAAGACTAGGTTTAGTAGGTCAACAATTAGCACAAATTCAACCAGGAGCATTTCCAACTCAAACAGTAGGATATCAAGCACCTGGAGCACCTCCTAGTCCATTAGCATCAGCTTTAGGAATAGGTGGAGGTATTGCAAGTATTGGTAACAAATTAGGATTATTTGGATAATGAGTAGAATATTAAGAAGACCAATGTTTAGAGGTGGTAGAGCAGTTTCTAGTTATGGAAATGGTATTGCTAGTGGTTTAGCTAATGGTGGAAGAACTGGGTACGCAGGTGGTGGTCAAATTGGTGGTGGAGAAATTTATGGAAAAAGATTTTCAGATGGTAGATATGGATTTGGTAACCCTTCGGCATACGTAGAAGGATATAATCGTATTTATGGATCAGGAACAGGTTCAGGAGCAGGAACTGCAAGTACAGGAACAGGAACAGGAACAGGAACTAGTGGTCAAGGTATTCTTTCTAGAGCTGGTAATTTTTTTAATAAATATAATCCTTTGACACGTGCTAATTTTACTAAAGCAGGAAATATAATGAGAAGTGGATATGGTATGGCAACAGGTCCTGCTGCTTATGGTACCGCAGCAGCTCTTTCGGGTCCAGCTTTTGTAGGTGGATTAGCTTATTTAAATAAACCTACTACAGTTAAAGAATTAGAATTTATGAAAAAGTATGATGAAGGACAAATAGGTTCTATTATTGATGAAACAACTTCAGAAGATGAGTTTAATCAGTATTTAGCAGATAGACAAGAATATAGTGATCCTACAAAATACACTCCTTTAGGAACAGATGGAACAGGTTTACTCTCTTCAATAGAAGAATTAAGTAAAGCTAAACAAAATGTTGATCCACCTGTAAATACACCAACAATAAATGAAGAACAAGATGATACAGTTATTACTGAAGAAGATTATATTTCAATGTTAGGTGGTGATAAAGCTAGACGAAGAGATGTTGGAGATATGTTAACTAGAGCTAGCGCACTAGCATTAAAAAGAGGTAAACCTGGACAAGGTAAAAGAACATTTACAGATATAGCATCTGATATTATGGCAGCTGAATCTGCAGCCGGTCCAAGTAGATTAGAGAGAATAGAAGAAAAAGCAGCAGATTATAAAATTAAAGATAAAATTGCTTCTAAAAGAAATAAAGAATCTATTGAATTAATGAAAGCTCAAGTAGATTATCAAAAAAGAAAAGATATTTTTGAAGTTATGAGTGAACAACAAAGAGGTGGAGCAAGTAAAAAAGATCAAATATTTATGGCCGTACAAACAATAGAAGGTACGCCTCCTCAAACTATTAAAGATGCAAAAATTTTAAATAGAGATAATTTAACACAAGAACAAGTAGGTAAGACTTACATATTAGAAAGAAAAAATGAAAAAAATGTACCATCTTATATTGCTGTAAAAGTTATAACTGATCAAAATGGAAATTTAGATACTAAAGTATTAGCCCAAAGATAGGAGTTTTAAATGGCAAGTCTTGAAGATTTATTAAATAATCAATTAAAAGATTCTCCTAAAAAAGATGATAACGATGACGCGGGTATTATCAAATCTACATTATCAGGAATAGTTTCGGGAGTAATAAAAATACCAGAAGGATTTTTTTCTTTGGGTGCAAATTTAATTGATTTAGGATTAGGAACTAATACAGCAGCTAAAGTTGAACAAGTATTTGATACTCTTAATCCATTTGAAGAAATGGCTGAAGATACTGCAGCTGGTAGAATAGCAGAACTTATAGTTAATATTGGAGTACCTGGTGGTATTGCATTTAAAGCAGGAAAAAATTTAGCCAAGACAGCGTTATCTGCTAAAAAAGCTGGTAAGTATTTTAGTCTTACAGGAAAAGGTTTAGCTGATGATGTTATTTCTAAAGGTATACCTAAAGCAACTAAATTTAATGTATCTCCAATTAATGAAGCTGTTCAAAATTTTGCCCTTAATAAAAAAGGAAAACTTTTAGAGTACGCAGGTGGTGCTGGTTTAAGTGCTGTGGCGGAAGGAGTTTTTGTTGGTGATGTCAAAGATGCTGGAACATTAGGTGATGTAATTGGTGGACCCACAAAATTAAATAGAGAAGAAGGTGGTACTAATAGACAACAAGCAGCTAAAGAATTAGTTAATAGATTAAAGTTTGGAACTGAAGGTGGTGTGTTTACTGCAGGAATAGGTACACTTGGAGTAGGTTTTAATAGATTAAGAAAAGGACCAAGTGATACAGGAAGAGTTATAAAAGATCCAATGGAAAAATTTTGGAATAATTTTTTTAGTAAATTTAGTAAAAGAGGTTCTAAAGGTAAAACTACTTTTGAAGCAGCAGAAGCTGTACGAACAGGAACTAGTGCTGATGAAATGTTAAGTATTAATTCAGCTAAAGTTATAGATGATGAATTATTTAAACTTTATGATACAAATCAAAAATTTTTTACTTCTGAAGATACTTTTCAACAATTAGCTAAAAAGAAAAAAGCTTTAAATGAAACTGTATTAAGTGGTTTAGATAATCCAAATTATTATGATAAACAATTAAGTGCAGCTGGGAGAGAATCTGGATTTACATTAGATGAAATTTTAGAAGGTGGAGTTTTAAAAAATGAAAAAGGTAAGATACTTGATAATAGTAAATTAGTTGAAGATGGATTTACATTAAAATTTAATAATATTACAGATGAAGGTTTTGAACCGTTTGCAAAAGAGATTACTGAAAATACTACAGGTTACGGAAAAGGAGCTCCTACCAAAGAAGTTTTAGAAACTGCAAGATTACAAATGGATGGTATGAGAAATAGATTTGGTGATCTATTTAGTATTTATGGAAGGCAACTTGATCCAAATAGTTTAAAACAATTTAAAGGAGCTTTTGGAAAAAAAGTTAGTGATTTTATGGACTCTGGTTCAAAAATATTTAAAAATAAAACTGTTGGTAGTTTAGAAATTTATCCTCCTAGTCGACCTTTAATAAATGAAGTTAGTGATGAAGTATTAAAAGCAACTGATTCATTAGGTTTAAATCTTTCTAGAGGAGATGTTGAAAGTATTGTTGATAATATTTATAATAGTGCCACTTTAGAAAAAGGATTTAATTATAAAAAGTATGATAGATCTGGAACTTTTTTTAAAAAATTACCTAGATTTTTTACTTCTACTCAACAATCATTACAAGATGCTATAGCTAATCCTAAATTTAGAAAACCTAATTTAACTCAAATTAGTGAAGGTAATTTAGCAGATATTAAAAATGTTGTATTACCTGATGGATCTGAATTTAACAGAGCAGATATTTTAAAAAAGTTAATTGGAAAATCTGATGATGGATTAAACACTATTATAACAGGAACACAAAGATTATCTAATTTAGTTAGAAGAGGTGAAATTAATAATGAAGTTATAAAAAATTCTGCAAGGCAAAAAAAATTAGTAGATGAATGGTTAGATAGTGTAGCGAAAAATGGTGAAGAAGCTACTATAGCTAGATTAGGAGTAAGACCTACTGCTCCTACAGTTGTAGATACTGCGGAAGATGCTTTAAAATATTTTGGTGGTGTTCAAGGTAAAATGGGAACAGGTGCAACTAAATCAACAGGAGATTTTGTTGAGATGAGATTTGATATGGATCAAACTCCTATTCCTGGTGTTCAAAGATTAAATGTAACCCCACAAAAAATTATAGAAGGAGAGGCTTCAGAATCTCTTACAAATAATTTAGCGGGAAAATATTCTTTAACAGGAAATGCGGAAGCATTAGTAAAAGGAGATATTGTAAGTGGTGGTAAAGGACTTCCTTATGAAATTTATAAATATAGTTTTCTTCTTCCTAAAGCTGGGGCTCAAATGGCAAAAACTGTATTAGGTCCTGTAACTCACGCACGTAACTTTTTAAGTGCAATGGCATTTGCTGGAGCCAATGGTGTTCTTTTAAATAATGATTTAAAAGCTTTACAAACAGCTTGGGATACTTCTTTAGGTCCTGCTATTTGGAAAGGAAAAAAACCTAGTATCGAGGGTACAGCTTTATATGATAAGTTATTAAAATTAGGAGTTGTTAATTCTAACGTATCGCAAGGAGATTTAAATAGATTATTAAAAGATGTTAACTTTGGTGATGTTTTAGGAAACATAGAAAACAGAAGTATAAATAATGTTATAAATAATTTTTCTCGTATAAAAAGATTTGCACAAGACGCATATACAGCTGAAGATGATTTTTGGAAAATTTTTACATGGCTAGGAGAAAAAACAAGATTAGAAAAATCTTTAAGAGAAATACCAAATTATAAAGGTTTAGCATTAGGAGAGGATATTATTCAAGTTTTAGATAATGGAGCTACTAGAAAAATAGGTACCTTTAATGAAGAATTTTTAGAAAAGAGAGCAGCTGATTTAGTTAAAAATAATGTACCTAATTATGCTTATGTATCTGATTTTGTAAAAGGTATTCGTAAATGGCCAGTTGGAAATTTCGTTTCTTTCCCTGCAGAAATAATGAGAACGTCAACTAATATTGTTGATACGGCTTTAAGAGAAATTAAATTTCAAATTAAATTACCAAGCGGTGAAATTGTAAAGCCTTTTGCTAGTATTGGTAAACAAAGATTAAGAGGAATGGCATTAACAACTGTTGCGGTGCCTACAGCTTTAGTTACAGCAGGTCAAATGGTTTACGATGTTACAAAAGATGAGATAAATGCTTTAAGAAGATATGTTCCTAAATGGTCTAAAAATTCAACTCTTATTCCATTACGAAATGAAGATGGTACTTTATCTTACATAGATTTTTCTCACATGAATGCTTATGATTTATTATTAGCACCTATCCAAAGTGTTATTAATAATGTTGAAGCAGGAAGAACAGATAATAATGGAATCATGGGTGATTTTATTTCAGGATTAGCAGAAGCTACTAAAGAACTTGGAGCTCCTTTTGTTACAGCATCTTTGTGGACAGAAGCTGTTCAAGATGTTTTTCCTCCTTTGTTACTTGGTAGAGGAGGATTAGACGCTGATGGTAGAAGAATTTGGAATCCTAATGATACTACTGGAAATAAAGTATGGGCCGCGGTAAAAAATGTAATGACAGCACTTGCTCCACTTAATGCTAGTCAATTAAATAGATTAAGATTATCTATAAAAGGAACTGTGGATGATGATGATCCGGATAAATTTAATAAATATGGAAAAGAATTTACTTTAGGTAAAGAACTTTTAGGGATGGTTGGCTTAAGACAAATAGATGTTGATCCTGGTGAAGCTATTAAATATAAAATTAACGCTTTTCAAAAAAATGTTAGAAATTCCAGATCTTTATTTACTGGTACAACTTTAAGAGGAGGTCCTGAAACTCCAGAAGATTTAGTAGATGCATATATTAATGCTAACAGAGCTTTATTTTTGTCTAATAGAGAGTTATATAAAGATATACAAGCGGCTCGAGAACTTGGAATATCAGAAGATGCATTGGCTACAACAATGAAAGAAAGAGGAGCTAACACAGCTTATCGTTATTTATCAGAGGGAGTATTTAAACCTTATACACTTTCCAGAAATGTAAAAAGATTGTTTGAAGAAAATGCTGAAAAGATAGGAGTTGCTAATCCTTTAGATTCAGCGGATGATGTAATTGCAGAAATCGCTGATCAATTAAGTTCAACTTCTATAGTTTCAGGTGAGTTTCCAGTTATAGAAAATCCTTTTAAAGATATGCCAAAAGCAACTATAGAACCAGTTGAAGGTATAATTCCCCCAGGAGTAGCAGGTACAACTCCATATTTAGATGGAATAGGTGTACAATCTAGCCCATTTGAAAGTTTACCTTTACCTGAAAAGGTAGATCAAATAAACACTGTAGATGATTTTTTAAAACAAAATAATTAATTATGAGTTTAAAACCTAAAACAACAAGAGAACACATTTTATCCCTGTATGGTCACATATCAGGAGTCAAAAAGAATTTATCCCACGTACATGAAGATGTAGAAAAATTGGGCGGTAAGATAGACAAGTTCTATTGGGTTCTTTTAACTGTTGCGGGAACAGCAGTCATCTTTGTTTTGGATAAGGTAATGACATGAAGTTAAGTTCTAATTTTTCTTTGTCAGAGCTCATCAAATCGCAGACAGCGGAGCGTCATGGCATTTCTAATATGCCTACAGAAGAACACATAGAAAATTTAAGATTGCTTTGTGAAAATGTTTTACAACCCGTAAGAGATAATTTTGGACCGGTAATGATATCAAGCGGATACCGTTCTGAAATTTTATCAGAAAAAATCGGCAGTAGTAGAAAATCCCAGCATTGCCGTGGTCAGGCAGCAGACTTTGAATGTCATGGTCATGATAATATGGAAGTATTTAACTGGATCGTAGATAACACAGAATTTGACCAAGGAATTTTAGAATTTTACACAGGAGATCCGGCCAGCGGATGGTTACATTTTTCTTACAGTGAAGATGGTAACCGAAAACAAACCTTACGTGCCTTTCGTAATGATGCAGGTAAAACTCAATACGAAGAGATCTAGCGTATGAAAAACAGTTTACTTGTTCACAAACATTTAATTATTCGTGCGGAAGCAAGTAAACCACCAACAGATGAAGAATGGCTAAAAGATTGGATGATGGGTTTTATAGAATCTATCAACATGAAAGTCTTTATGGGTCCTTACGTTAAGTATTGTAATATGCCAGGTAACAGAGGTATCACAGCTGTTGCCATTATAGAAACATCACACATTGCTATGCACATTTGGGATGAACCTAAACCTGCGTTAATGCAATTAGATGTTTATAGTTGTGGTGATTTTAGTCCTAGTGATATTTGTAGTAAGATTATGAAAGACTTTGACATACATAAAATAGAATACAAATATTTAAACCGAGAAACAGGACTAATAGATCTGTAAATCTCATTGTGGTGGGTGATCAGCACATATATATCCAATAACTTTTTTATCTTTATACACATGGTAAGTTCTATTTTTAAACAATGTTGTCTTTTTATTCTCTATTTGTGCTACATTTGTATGAAACCAACTACTACAAGTTGTATGTATTTCAAAAGTTTCCATTTTAATATCTCCACCAAAAGTGAGATACATTAAAGTTATAATTATAGGTTTCATATCCAGTCTTGGACTTTATCACCCATAACTATAGTTGCAATATTAATTTTCTTTCTTAATGCTTTTATTATTTTCTCATCCACAGTTTTCTCTGCAATTAAATCTACGTAAGTTACTGATTTAGTTTGTCCTATTCTGTGTGCCCTATCTTCTGACTGTAATCTTTTCTCTAAATCATAACTGTTAGAATAATAGATTACATTGCTTGCGGCTGTTAGTGTAATACCATAGCCACCAGTTTGAGTATTACCAATAAAGTATTTAACTTTTGATTTGGGATCTTGAAATTCTGTAATAGCCCTTTGTCTATCTTCTGATGAAACCTTACCAAAATATTGAACAACAGATCCTTCACCATATTCATCTTCTAATGCTTTAGTAATTTCATTTATATCATGAACATAGTTAGCCCATATAATAACTTTACCTTCCATCTCATTCATAACATCAATTAGTTCCTCAATACGTTTATGTTTAAAATTAGTAATGGTACCATCGTCAGATTTTAAATGACCACAAGTGATCTGGTGTAAACGCATCAGTTGTGTTAGTACGTGAGGCGCTGTAGCCATCTTACCTTTTAGAGAAGCGAGGGCCGCGGACTTCATTGTAGCATATGCTTCATTTTGTTCTTTAGTAAGTTCAACAGTTCTATTAATAAATATCTTTTTAGGTAAATCTAAACATTCTGATTTTTGAACTCTATAAGAAAATTCTTTTAATATTTCTTCTAACTCATCAAGTCTTTGATAACTACCTACAATTTGAACTCTTCTACCACCAAAGTTTCTATCTATCATTTGAGCATATCTATTTCTAAATGCATAGTAAGATCCATATCCTAGTAATTCTTCATTTAAAAAAGCACATTGACTATATAAATCTAAAGGACTTTTTGTCACAGGAGAACCTGTTAGTATTCTTCTGTATTGAGCATGCTTGCCTAAAGTTAATATAGCTTTAGTTCTTTTAGCTGAAGGATTTTTAATAGTTGTAGATTCATCTACAGCCATAATAGTTTTATGACTTCTTAAAAATTTATAAGCAAATTCAACACCTTTTTTAGTCGAAAAAGCCTCAACATTCATGATAAGGACATGTAGGTCAAAGCCTGTTTCAAATAAAGTTTGATATTCTTTTTCCTTTGTTTTGGATGTTGAAGCAGTCCATAGTACCATTTTGGGTTTTATATGGTCAACTAAATGATTTGGTATTTCTTGAGAAAACCAATTGGTATAAACTCCTTTTGGAGCTATAATCAATGCCCCATTTATTTTACCTTTATCATAAAGCATAGCCATGTTATCAACTAACACTTTTGATTTACCGGTACCCATTTCCATAAAGTAACCGTATTCTTTTTTATCAACTGATTTTTCTAATGCCGTCAGCTGATGCTTGTATGGCTTTGTCTTAAATTTATATTTCATCTTTTATTCTTTCTACTTGACAAGTATATAATCACTACTATATAAGTTGTCAAGAGAATAATAGAATGAAGAATAAAATTTTTGAATTATACAAACCGAATTCACTCGCAGAGTTTTTAGACTTTCATAAAAACAATCCTGACGAAAAATTTGTTTATGTATTACAACACCCACCTTCTAATATAAATATTTTAGGTGCATCTAATTTTGGTTATCTAGTAATTTGTTTGCCCAACTATGGCCCAGATTCACAGATAATATTCTCATCAAGTCCATTTGTTTTTAAAATGCAAAAAAACTTAAGAGACTTTAGAGAACAAGACTACGTATTGCTCACAGGAGATCCAGCTATAATTGGTATATCTTGTGCAATCGTTTGTGATAAAACAAACGGTAAATTTAACCTTCTCAAATGGGATCGAAGAGAAGCTAAATACTATCCAATAAATTTCGATCTCTATCAGAAAGGATAACTATGAGTGAAGTAAAAAATATGATGTTAAAAGATACTAAAGATCTTTTAGATAACATCGAGATAACAGACATAGCTACACAATGTAAACTTCTTAAAGATAAAGAAGATGAAATTGCAGAGCTAGAAGATAAATTAAAATCTAAAAAACAAGAGGCAGATGTAATCAGTTCAGAGGTAATTCCCGAATTACTCAAAGAACAAGGACTTAATGAAATTAAGTTAGCAGATGGATCTAGCGTTAAAGTTAAAACAGAATACAGAGCAACTATTCCCAAAGATGATTTAAAAAGGGAACAAGCTCTTCAATGGCTTCGAGATCAAGGGTTAGGAGATATTGTTAAAAACAATGTTTCAGTAAGTTTTGGTCGTGGAGAAGATGACAAGGCGAAACAATTGTTGGACCTTGCGGCGGAGAATGGTTTTAATCCACAACAGAAATCTGATGTGGCTTGGAATACATTGACTGCCCTATACCAGGAGCGTGTTAAGGCCGGCCTTGACATGCCTTCTGATGTTTTTAGTCTATGGATTAAAGACAAGACAAAAATCAGCCGGAAAAAATAAATGGAGGATGTATAATGGCTAATGAAATAAAAGCTAAAACAAATGGATCAGTTTCGTTATTCGGAAATGATCTGTCCAAAGGTTTTGAAAACATGACGCAAGAAGATATGGCGTTACCGTTTGTAAGAATCTTAGGACAACTATCACCACAGGTAACTGATGGGGATGCGAAGTATATAGAAGGTGCTAAACCAGGCATGATTTATAATACTGTTACCAGCGAAATGTTCGATGGTAAAAAAGGTATCAAGGTTATTCCTTGTTACTATAAGAAAGATTATCCAGAATGGTCTGATAGAGGTGATGGTCCAGGTGCTCCTGTGGCTGTACACGCACCAGGCAGTCCGGTAATCGCAACTGGTAAGAGAGATGGATCTAAAATTAGATTACCTAATGGTAACTATTTAGAAGAGACAGCTTCTTACTATGTTATGGTTGAAACAAAATCAGGTGCTTATACACCTGCGTTGATTACAATGAAATCAACACAATTAAGCGTCAGTAAAAAATGGAATTCAATGATGAAGTCCGTTCAAATTGACGATGGTAAAGGTGGATTTGCTATTCCACCTATGCATGGGGTTGTTTACAATCTTCAATCAAATCTACAAAAGAACGACAAAGGTTCTTGGTATGGTTGGGTTGTAACGATGGACAGAATCATGGGGCAAGCGG
>Ga0209337_1001979_pt1 | contig 15111 bp, 19 predicted proteins | sample LinPmetageLP53_FD_184044 | JGI IMG/M metagenome (GOLD analysis project Ga0209337, IMG submission 184044) | Marine viral communities from the Pacific Ocean - LP-53 (SPAdes) (version 2) | ecosystem: Environmental > Aquatic > Marine > Oceanic | place: Pacific Ocean | collected 2010-02-08
AAGGACAAGGACAAGGACAAGGACAAGGACAAGGACAAGGACAAGGACAAGGACAAGGACAAGGACAAGGACAAGGGCAAGGTCAAGGTCAAGGACAACAAGGCCAACAAGGACAACAAGGCCAACAAGGACAACAAGGACAAGCAGGGCAACAAGGCCAACAGTCAGGTCAGCAAGGTCAGCAAGGTCAAGGAGAACAAGGTCAGCAAGGTCAGCAACAAGATAACGGACAAGGCCAACAACAACAAGGAGGCCAACAAGGAGGCCAACAGTCTGAGCAACAACAACAAGAACAAAACGGCCAAAATAATAATGGGCAAAACCAACAACAACAAGGACAAACTCAGAATGGGCAACAAGGCCAACAAGGGCAACAATCAGATACTCAACAAGGGCAACAATTAGACAATCAAGCCCAAAATGGAGATAACGATAATGATGGTGATGGAATCCCCGATGAAATTGATAATGATGATGATAATGACGGGATACCTGACAGTATGGATTCAAGCCCAAACGACCATGATAATGATGGGATAGATGATGCCGAAGATTCCGATGATGATGGGGATGGACTAAATGACGAAGAAGAAGTCCGAGATGGAAATGATTTGACAAACATTTACGACCATGATAATGATGGTATTTCAGATTCGGTTGATATGGATGTTGATAATGATGGTATTGATAATTACAAAGACTTCTATGCAAATGGAAGTGATGCTTCAAAAGACCATGACAATGATGGATTGAATGATTCCATTGATACTGATGATGATAATGATAACATCTTGGATGTTGATGAAGTTGGAGGTGCATGGAGTTCATACAGATACGACCATGATAACGATGGTATTTGGGATGCGACTGATTTAGATGATGATAATGATGGCTTGTCTGATTGGTTTGAAGCCAATGACGGTAATGATGATACAGGACAATTCGACCATGACAATGATGGGGTTGAAGATTATATTGACCTCGATGATGATGGTGACGGCATCCTTGATGAGTTGGAAATATAGATTCACTAAATACTCATATATTTGAGGTGATTTTATGACTACAATAGCAGTTGAAAAAGGGCTATCTGAAGAGGTAATAAAAATATTATCGGCACATAAAAATGAACCTCAATGGATGTTAAATATTAGGTTGAAGGCATTTAAGCACTTTATCAATCAACCTCAAATTAAGTGGGGTAATACTGAACTTTTAGATGCAATAGATTTTGAAGATATATGTTATTTCAATGTTGTAGGCAACAATGAACAACAATGGAGTAGTGTTGATGAGGATATTAAAAATACATTTGAAGATATAGGTATCCCTGAAGCGGAACAAAAGTGGCTTGGTGGCGTGACTGCTCAATATGATAGTGAGTCTGTATATCACTCCATTAGGGAAGATTTAGTAGCACAAGGCGTTGTGTTCATGGATATGGATACAGGACTTCGGGAACATCCTGAAATTGTGAAGGAATATTTCGGCAAGATAATACCTTACACAGATAATAAGTTTTCAGCACTAAATACGGCCTTTTGGTCGGGTGGGTCTTTTATCTATGTTCCTAAAGGAGTTCAGGTTGATATTCCTGTTCAAGCATATTTTTTCATCAATAGTGAGAATATGGGGCAATTTGAACGAACATTGATTATTGCTGATGAAGGTTCATCAGTTCATTACATCGAAGGTTGTTCAGCCCCCACATACAAAACACAAAGCCTACACTCAGCCGTTGTTGAATTAGTCGCACATAAAGATGCCCGAATAAGATATACGACTATTCAAAATTGGTCTGATAATGTTTATAATTTGGTGACAAAAAGAGGAATCGCCCATGAAAATGCTTGCATAGAATGGGTTGATGGAAATATAGGTTCAGCACTTACAATGAAATACCCATCCGTTATCCTTAAGGGTGAAGGCTCTCATGCGGAGATTATTTCGGTGGCCTATGCTAAGGATAACCAACACCAAGATACAGGGGCTAAGGTCATTCATACCGCCTCAAAAACCACATCTAATATTTTATCCAAGAGCATATCTGTAAATGGGGGAAGGACTTCATATAGAGGATTAGTAAAGGTTTCTAAAAAAGCAAAAGGTTGTAAATCCAACATCGTTTGTGATGCACTTTTGTTGGATGGAAAGTCGAGGTCAGACACATACCCTACAATGGAAATCGCTAATCCTGAAGCCGATATTGAACATGAAGCCTCAATTTCTAAGGTATCAACCGAACAATTATTTTACTTAATGAGTCGGGGATTTAATGAACAAGATGCTATGGGGTTGATAGTAAATGGTTTCTTTGAGCCATTCACTAAAGAATTGCCTATGGATTATGCAGTTGAACTAAATAGTTTGATTCAATTAGAGATGGAAGGGTCAATAGGATAATATTGATTTAGGCATACCTTTATCACTCGGAACATCTGAGAGTGAAATATGACTTCAGGATATAACATTGATTGTGATGCAGGGAGTCTATACTATCGGAACTGCTATGTGATTGATTCATCAGGTGCAAGGAACGAAATTATAGGATACACAAATAATGGCGACCCTGTGACTAAATCAGCCACAACTGCGGCAGGTGCGGCATGGTCGCCTCAGATTTTTTCATTAAACTCTAATGGGCAACAGTATCAACCATACAAAGGAGGTAATGTTCCATTTGGATACCTTAATTTCACACCATCCACTAATGCAGACCCGCAAGATTTGTATTATTTGAACAATGTCATGCCGGGTGCTATGGCTTGGAAAAAACAACAAACATACACCGCTAAATGGTGGATGCCTACATTCGGATTAAGAAAGTCAGGAGTGAGTGCTGATGAGTTGGCTGAAATTGAATCAAGCAGTAGCCTTACTCCTAAACAACATGAGAAGAGAATTATGTTTGATAAGGTCGCACTTGTGGGAATCACATCTGTTGTAGCCATAGGATTATTCACAGGAATCAAAAAAGCCATCAAGTGATAGATACAAACAGTATTTCAACGATTCAAAACTCGGTTGGTGATTAACTCCACTCCGCCTGAAAATCTTCGCTATAATAGTTTATTGAATCATAAATATAATCGAATAAATCATCTAAAATTACATTATGCCCTGCGACATCATAATCTTCAACCCAAACCATTTTTTTAGACTTTGAAATCTCCATAACACCCACAATGACATACTGCGTAGGATTTAATGACTTGACTAAATCGAATATATCTTCTTTTTTTGTCATAATGAATGTTTCCAATAACTCAAAACCATCTGAAACATCCAAAATAAGTAAGTGATATTTGGTGGAGATGAAATACATATTGTTGATTATTACTTCTTCATATTTAATTCTGCCTATCAATACTTCACATATACTGTATTACTTGTGTAGTAATATTGAAGAGTTTGACTGTGGATATGGAAACTTGCAGAACAATTAGAGTTAAATACTAATGACAAATTAGACATAACATGGCTAAACTAATGTTATTCACAGGAAAGGGAGGCGTAGGTAAGTCCACCACATCTGCCGCTACTGCCCTACATTTTGCACATCAGGGATACAAAACCCTATTGGTTTCGAGCGACCCTGCTCACTCAACACAGGATGTTCTTGGAGTTGAAGTTAATTTTACCCCTACAAAGATTATTGAAAATCTTTGGGCTAAGAACCTTAACTCTCAACAACAGGCAAAAGATTTCTTTGATGAACTTCACACTAATGTAAAGGGTTCATTCTCTAAAGCAGTTCCATTTTTTGATACTGAGATATTAACTGATTGGGCGAACTTTCCGGGTATGGATGAAGTATTTGCACTTGAAGAGATTCAGTCATTAGTTCAAGGAGTGGAGTATGACATTATCGTTTTTGATACCGCACCAACAGGACATACATTAAAGGCACTTACCGCCCCTGATGCTATGAATACATTTTTGTTAAGGATTTTGAGAATGAAGGCTAAAATCGAAAGAATGAAAACCTTTCTCCTGAAGCCGTCTGACACTTCAAAATTGGTGAAATTGATTGAAGAAACATCGAATAAACTTAACAATGTAAAAAAGATTCTCCGAAATAGTGATTTTGTATCTATCAACCTTGTATCAATCGCAACTGAGGCAGGGTTTGAAGAGTGCAATAGGACTATGCACTTTCTCAAAGGTCAAGGATTCAAAGTAAATAATGTTATTATCAATGGGCTAATTCCTTCATTTGGAGATGCGACTTGGGCTGATGCAGACACCAATAAAGCAGTCGCATTAGTGAAGATGCAACATGACCTTCAGCAACCATATATCGCCCAATACAAGGCACTTACGAGGAGTGAGGGTTGTAAATTACTTGGTGTATCCAAATTGCCGTTTGAGCCAAAGGGGAGTCGGTTGGTTGAGTTTTCAAGGTTTATTTGGAAGGAAGGAGGTTTAGACTTTACTCCAAGTAAAAGCGTAGTTGTTGATGAGGATGGTGAAAAAATTAAACTTAAAATATTTTTCCCCTATGATGAGAAGGTCAAATTAGAGAAGGATGGGTATATTGTTGATGGCTTTTTCAAACATGATATTTTTGCACAAAATCCTGAACTTAAGAGTAAAAGGTTATTGAGGAAACAGAAGAATGCTGATGGGGCTACATACACCTTTGAGGTGTGAAAATGTTATTAAGTTTGATTATCATTTACCTAATTATCAATGGTTTTTTACAATTATTCTTAGTGAATTGGATTCTCCAAAGGAATAAAAAAATCACTATGTTATTAGTGGACTATTACCACAAACTTGATATGGGTGAGGAGTCAATTTCAAACTATGAGCCAAAAAAATGATAATCAATGTGGCCTTACCTTCGATTGGGATGATTTATCTATTGAAGATGATGAGGTCGTTGAGGCTCTAAACTATCTTGTGGATGAGTTTGGGGCTGAAAGTGTGTGGGTAAGAGTTTCAAGTTCAGGAAATGGATTACATATTTTGATTGGAGAACTTATTTTAGATGAGTTCACAGGATTTCCTAAATTATCTCCAATCCCAATGACTGTTGAAAAACAAATGGAGTATAGATTAGCAGATAAATTGGAGTGTAGGGGGAGGAGGATTTCCGACTCATATAGAAAAAAAGTGGGGATGAGGACTTCAAGGATTTTCCAAAATAAAAATGGTAAAAAAACAGGAGAGTGGGAAAAATGGTCTGTTGTTTAACCAAATCCTTTATGTAGGTTGCACACATAAGATTGATTACTGAGGAATAAAAATGGTTGAAGAAGTGAGATATTGGGAACGGGTTGGGGCGTATGTGAGCATGGACTTTGCACAAGAATATATTGAAAGAAGTCAAGAAACAGGAATCACAGGCGAATACCTACAAGATGAGATTGATGAATATGCTCAAATCACCACAGTAAGCCCTGCGACATTGAGGCGGGAGATTGAAGAACTATTCTCTCAACCCTATGTTGAGGTGGAATTACCGAAAGATACTCAAGCATTGATGGATGCACTCGCTATGGAGAGCAATAAGGTTAAAATTATCAAAGGATACATGGGCGAAGGACTCACAAAGGCTGAGGCTAAGGAAAAATACACAAAGGTTATGAATGAAATGGTCGGGGAGGCATTGGGAATTGATACAAGCGATTCTCAAGATTCGGAGGATGCCTCTAATGAAGAAGAGTAATAGAGGTTTCCCATTAACTGAGGCTTTAGTCTTTGATATTGTGGATTACCTGTTAGAACATGAAGGATATGGCTATTCTAATGAGATTTCATTCTTCATAGTGGATAATAACCCTCGAAGATACACAAGTAGGGAAGTAGTGGGTATTTTGAGGAATCGGCCTATGTTTCAACACGCCCAAAGTTCAGACCGAAGGGGAGGCATCAAATGGAGATTAGATATTCTTGCCCTTGAGGGGTATGTGATTCAAAAAGGATATGCTGATAGGGCAGAAGAACGAGGATTTTATGAGCGAGGAAAAATACTCAAGAAAAACCACATACAAAAAACAAAAGAAATTATTGAACGCCAAACAGAAGATGATGATTTGCTAAATGATACCTATGGATTGTTAGCGGAGATATGGGTTTGAGTAAAGTTTAAGTATCAAGTGGGGGGCAATAAAGATATGGTGTATTTCATTAGGCGGTTTCTGAAGGGTCAGAAACAAAGTGGAACTCAGGATATTTGGAGTGGGGATGAACCCATGACGGATAGTGGTTTTTCGACATTTAGTGAATTATTCGGTGAAGGGAAATACTTGATGTGCGTAAGGGGAAAGGGAATTAGAGGATTTAAGAAACTTGCTGAACATCATGTCGCATCTAAGAATATTGTTTTTGCGGCAGAAGATAATGTAGTTTCAGTCCAAAGTCAAGTCAAGGTTCAAGACCTCGATAACTCTCAATTAGTGGGGGCATTAACTCAAGCGGCAGAAGATGGCGAAGTGCAAACTCTCCAAGCCGAACTTGAAGCGAGATTGAATAATATGCGAAATCATAATGCAGATGATGTTTTAGTTTCGGCAGGGTTTCCAATCGGCAGTAAAATTGCTACATTCATGGTGGGTGCATTAACGGGGGGAGTCGTTGTTTATCTATTACATAAACAAAAGATTGATACTTTGAATGATGAAATTGCTTCGCTAAAGGCAACTATGAAGGGTGCTGAAGAATCAATTAAGAAAATTGAAAAGAAAACCGAATCATTGAGTAATCCTATGACTTTTGAACAAAGTTTGATGCGGAACTACAATCAGATGAATGGATATTAGGCTGATAGCCACAAGCATTAAATACATGAGTAGGTAATGAATTAGTATGTCTGCTGATTTTAGAGATGTAATTGAGTCAGGTCGTAGTAAAATACCAACCCCTAATCCAAGCCATAAATCTATTCCAAAAAAGAATCCAACACCTCAAACTTCAATACTTGAAATTGTTGAGGGTCTGAATATTGATGGACTATCAACAAAAATGAATCCTGAAATGAAGGAAAAGGTTCTTGTTCCTTTGGCTAATTTATTAGACAAGTATGGTGTTTCCGAAAGTTTGGGCGAATCAACAACGGCTCAAGCAGGGATGGGGCTGATGAGTTTATTAGGTGATGTAGCCCCTGTGATTAAAGGATTGGCGGAATATATCTCAGGACAAAGGAATAGTTTGCGAGCCGAAGATAAAGAGTTCCTTGATAGGATTAAGGAATCTCAAATGGATGGTGATTTTTCAGACCTATTCGTAAGTGAGAGTGAAGAACCTGCACCTCAACCTGCGCCTTTAGTTGGGCCAAGAGGAGAAAACTTACAAGGAATCAATATCTCTAATGCAGAAGTTGATTGGTATGCCGTCATGGGTGTGGAAAATCCTGATAAGAGAGTAAGTGGATTAAGTCCTCAACTCACCGAAGCATTTTTCGCAAAGGATGTAGGAACTAAACTGCCTGAGTTTAATGTTGGAGGAGATAAACCTTCAATAGTGGGGCTTGAAAGTCTTGAGGATATGGCGGCACAATCAGGAATAAATTATGATGATGTGAATAAGGCAGATTCAAAATATAAAGAAATCAAGAAAGAGGAATCGAATGAGATTATTCAATTAAAGAAAATAAATGGAACTTCTATTAGTGAGATGCCTAATGAGGGCGAAGGGGAAAGTATATTCTCTATGCCTGATAACTTATTAGATAGTATGGATATTAACATGGATGATTTCAACATCTCTCTTGAGTCGGAGGATTGAAGATGGGGAATCCCGTATGGAAGGCTTTTGTAGCCGAACAAATGGAAGTTTGGTTGGATTGGTTTAGAAATAATCATGTTGATTCATATATTGATATTGTTGAAAAGTTTATTCGATTGCACCCCTACTATATTCCAAATGGAGATGATATGGAAACAGATACAGGAACTCTCCTCCAACGACTATTATGGAATGAGGACTTTGCGAATAAGTTATCTGATAAGGGTATGAAGGTTTGGATGGCGAGTCCTGTTTCTGACTTCATTCAAGAATTAAGTTTGTATCGGAATGAATACTCGGAAATAAATGGATTAGTTGGTTTATTCAGTAGGCATTCTCTTTGGTTTGAAAGAGTTTATCTCCACCTGAGAAGGTCAATCATGGTTCAAAGAGGAATAGATTAGAAATAACTTCGAGAATAAGATAAAAACACGAAATAATGGAAGATAAAAAAAACGCTTGACTGCGAGCCTGAAAAAAAGGACTAAAAACCGCCTAAAGCAAATAAGATTGAAAATAAAGAGTTTTGTTCTCATCCCTTATAATGATTCCTATTAAATCAATTTTTTGCTACCAAATAACCTACCAAAACTTGTGGTAATTTCCTGACAAATCAAGAGGAACATTTAACATACAGAATATAAATTGTCTATCATGGATGAAAACCAAAGTGAAGATTGGGGGGTGCAAGTAGGCGCACCCGACTTAGAAGAGGTTTTTAATGATTCTTTCTCAATCTCAGGAGTCGAAGAACTAAGTGATAAAGAACACATCTGTTTAGGAAAAAAAATCAAATTACCATTAGAGATTGTTTATCAAGTAATGTTCATAAGCGGTAAAAGAGGTTCAGGAAAGTCATATACTGCCGCAGTATTGATGGAGGAGTTTGAAAGACTCGGATTACAATTTGTATGTTTTGATGCTCTCGATGCACATGGCTATCTTAATCAATTAGATGGTATTGAAAGGATTGAACCTCAGCCGGGAGATGGAATCAACATGAAAAAGTTGGTATCTAAATTAAAGGGTTCTCCGAACTCACTCATCATTAACTTATCTCAATTACCTCTTGAAAATCAACAACAGTTAGTTTCTGAATATTGTGAAGCCATTCTTGATACCGACATTGGAGGTAAAGGGCTAATGACTTTGTTTGAAGAATGTCAAGATTTCGTTCCTCAAATTGGCCGACCAAGTTCGTATGCCTCCATTGTCAGGCTTTGTAAATTAGGGAGAGCATCAGGATATGGAGTTTCACTTATTAGTCAAAGACCTGCCGCAGTCAGCAAAGAAGCACTCTCTCAAGCATCAGTTTATTGTTGTCATAACATCATCAATACAAAGGACTTAGATGCTTTGAAAGACCAATTATCCTTCGGGAGTGATAAGCAAAGTATCAAGAAAATCCTATCAGGAATTACATACTCTAAAGCGGGAGAGGCAGTTATGTATTCTCCTGAGTTTTTCAGGGATGATGGATATATTGTTGTAGGGAAAATTGATACTCCAAGAAGAACAGAACACAAGGGTTCAAATATTGAAGTTAAAACAAAGTTTTCGACTGAAAATCCTACAACATTCTATGAATCTAATTTCAATAAAAATGATTATGGCTACACACCCACCAATCTTACAATGATGGATACTCCCCCTCATAGAGAAGGAGATTCCTCAACTGAGAATATTAAATCGTCTGCATTTAGTTATGAGCCTGAAGATTATGGATTTTTACCATCAAAGGATGTAGTCAAAATGACTGAAACTATTGTTGATAATGCACCTGTCGCCAATCAAGGAGTGAAAACTATTGCCGCTATGGGGTTATTATCAATTGGATTTTATACTGTTTTAAGGTCAGTAGGAAAAAGAAACTAAGCGGTATGCTTAAGTATCAGAAGCAAAAATAAGAATATAAAGGTGATGAAAAGAATGTTTAATCCTGTCAGACAAATCGGAAATACGGTGTTGCCTAAATTACCACCACAACCAAATATGCCTAAGTTCCCTGAGTTTAATCTTGCGGCAGATACTTTACCTGCATATAACGCTACATTGAACTCTATCGTTCCAACAGGGCCAAGACCAAGCGGAGATTTCATGCCTAATATTCCTGTTTTGAGAATCCCTGAATCAAACATCGGTGCTGAGAATCATTTACCTACACTACAATTTAACAGGTCAGTTCAAGAAAACTTTGGTGGCGACCCAAGATATGAAGCACAACAGATGGCTCACAGACCAACCAATCCAAGAACTTTAGGTGTTGCACCTCAAGTCCAAATTGCACCAACCGCAAGAAATGTTAATGTTTTTGAAAAGCAACTTATTCCAAAGGCAAATATGCCTCACATGGCTGACTTTAGAAAGATGATTAGGCCAACAGGTCAAATCACACTTCACGCTAAGACTGTTCAACCTCCTGTGAGGGGTGCTGACTTTGGAGGACTCCTAAGTTCCACATCCAACCTTAGTGGATTCGGACAATCTCCGGGCAGACGCTTTGGCGCAGAATCGTTCCTAATCAATGTTTGAGGGTGAGCCAAATGGCGAAATCCTCTTTCAAATCTGAAGAAGTAATGACTCTTTGTGATGCGGGAGTGGAATCTTATATCAAAGACAAAAATAAGGCTGAAGTTTCAAACCGACTAAATGAGGGAATGACAGGGGCGGTTTTCGCAACAGGTCTTTACCTCCTATTTGGAGGAGTTAATCAATTTAATTACAAGATGGTTCTTGCACCATTCTTAGCAGGTGCGGCCTATTCAGCAGTAGGTATCATGCAAACTAAAAATAAAGATACTGATTATCGGATGGCTTTTGAACAGGTTTGTAGTAATGTAAGAACGGAGAATGATGAAGATGCCGATGAGTGATTCAATCACTTCAGCACTAAGAGATGCAAGAGATAGAGGATATGCTCACTTCACATCTAATTCGGATATAAGCCAAACAACAAGAATAATCTTGAATCGCTTAAGTGCATTAGAAACCTCACGCCCTGAAATCGTTGAAACAAGCGGTGTCGGACTCTCTATTGACCCTTATGCAGTTGTAGCATCAATGGCTCAAGCGGCAAGCCAAATGGATGCACAAAACGAATCAGGAATGGCGAATAGAGATATTAACGATACTAATTTAACTGATGCAACTCGGAGATTGGGTTGGGGGCTACAAGCAATTTTCGGAGTCCATGCTCTTGTCAAAAAAGAAAGAGAGGGAGTTCCTCTTGAGGTGTTTCAATGGAGGGTATCAGGACTCCCACAATCAATAGATTCATGGTATGTTCTGTATAATACCCTAAGAGTTAATCTTGAGCCTCGAATTGCAGATATGAGTGCTGAAGCAAGAGAACAATTTTATCAAGCATTCACAAAACACATTAGAGATAATACAAGCGTTTCAAGAATGATAAGAAGCAATCGAGATTTAAGAGAGGATGCTAAACAAGCAAGTAGGGAATGGATTCAATCAGTTGAATCAATAAGATACAAAAGAATCACCGATGATATTGATGAACAAGCGAGAATAGCCTCAACAGAATTAAACCCATTTGGTGTGTGAAGGTGGGTGAAGAGTGATGATTCAAGAAAAAAGAATGAAACTATTGCAGAAATCAGCAAGCAAGGTTATTAAACTATCGGATGGCCGATGGGGAATCATTTTCCAAAACAAAAGAAATGCAGATATTTTTGCTAATTTTCTAAGGCACTCAAAACTAAATCCTACTCAAATACACCAAACGAAATATGGTTATGCCTTCAAGTATGACGATGTATCCTCCATTAAGGATGATGTGTGGCCTAATGGTTTGATTCCTCCTAAATATAATGTTGAAATACATGGAACTGTTTATTTGGAATGGGATAACTTAAACTATGTCAATTATATGCCCTCTCTCAAGAAAGTATTCATCGAAGAGTATCAACGGATAGGTGGAGGAGGAATCCACATGAAAAACCTCAAAGTTCCTTATCCTGTTGATTTTTTCGCAACCGATAAGAAGAAAGAGGGAATCCCTGTTATGACTACTGTTAAGCCTAATGGATGGATAACGCATACGCACATACCTCAATACAAGTTCACCTCCTATATTTGGTATCTAAATCCTGTGACGGGGAGTTGGACTACAAAGCAAACTAAAGGGTTGCGCCCAATGAAGGGAGATAAAATTGGAGATTTCATAACGAAAGAAGTTCAAGCAGGGAAAATCACTCATCGGTCTGATTAAACGACACCTTTAACAATCAGAATTATTGATAGAACAATTATGATGTCAGGGAAACCCATAGGTTATGCACTTTTGACCCTCTCACTTGTTGGATATGGTATTTACCGATACAATGATATGGAGGCGACAAAGAAAGCGGCAGAAGGTGGATGCGGTTGCTCTAAGCGAGTCGTAAAATCTGCGCCACCTGCTGACTCTCAAGTAATTCAAAAGGGCGGTTGCTCAAGTTGTGGGCCAAAAGTCGCAGTTTATAATCCTCTTTTGATTCACCCTATGTTCGACCCTAATGAATATCAAACTAAAGACCTCAACAATATGGGTCAGCCTGTTAATCCTTACACCTACAATCCTTATACTCAATCAAGAAGAAGTTTGATTGTGAGTAATCTCGGAGGTGGAATCTAATGGCTGAAGAGGTGGATTGTGATTGGGTTCAAATAGAACATGGGCATCACCCCACTAAAATGAGTTATATTTGGTATTGTGAAAAACTAAATGCTCAAATTGATAGCATCAAGAAACCGTCAAGAAACCGAAAAGTAAAACCTAATTCCTTTACTCAAAATTGGAAAGGTGGAGGTCGGGGTCATAACTTCAGTCAATATTTTGGGGCTGAAACCTTTGAATCTCCATACAATAGGAGAACTGATGGAACTTTTGATACTCCTGATAGGGTGATGTATCAATGCGATAAATGCGGCCATAACCATGAAGGCTTTGAAATACATGGTATGGAGGTCGTATGTCCTAATTGTGGAGATTCATACAGAATAGGTGTTGATGATAAGGGTGCTGAAACTTTTGGGGCTGAAGGAAAAGTCCGAACTATGTCGGGCAAACCTCACACTCCAAGAAAATTAGTCAAAGACAAAAATATTACACCAAAAGAGGCGGCAAAGAGAATGAAATTAGAAGCAGATGAAGGAACTTTTTACAATGACGGCAGAATTGCCGCAGGGATAGTATTTATGCCTGAGATGAAGGATAGAGAATCTTTTGGTCTTATGGATGCTGAATATGCGTTCACATTCGGCCTAAGTCCTGATGAACTTATCAATGAGATGGAAAACGGTTCAAGCCGATACAATCAGTTTTCATGGGGATGGGGTCAAGAGTGGGATAAACTCACAAGCGAATATATGCTGAATCCTGATGAATATTCTAATGAGAGTTATCAAGACGATGAGTTTTACAACCAATCTGCTGAAGAGTTTGAGGGTGAGATGGTTGGTGTTGCACCATTCCAAGAATATTTCCCTGATGAGAAAGAACTGATGGGTTGGAGTGGCTTAGTTGTGTTGGGTTGTGCTACACTACTTGGATATGAGGTGTATAGAAATAAGTTTGCTAAAGGTGCGGAATCATTTGGTGCAAGCGAAGAATGTAGCGAAGATGCAGATTGCCCTGATGGGAAGGTTTGTGTTGATGGAAAGTGCTTGACTATTTGTGTTGATGATGGCGATTGCCCTTCATGGATGGAATGTCGAGATGATTTGCACCCAACCGAAAAGGTATGTGGAGAGGACAAATCCGATTCAGATGAGAACCCATTTGCAGACCTATTCAACAGAAGAACCGATGAAGGTGAAAATCCAAATGATGCACCATCGAATACTAAAGACACATATTCCACCACTACAAAGGCTTTATTCGGAGTAGGAATTGTCGGTGCTATCGGTATCGGTATTAAGGTTTTGGGTGGAATGCAAGATAGGGAGAGATGAGTATAATGGATTATAAACAATTTGAAGGACATACACCTGCTAAACAATGGACTACATATTCAATGGGTGCAGATAATCCGTATCATGCAGTAAGGATAGGTGGAGAAGGATTTGATTTACCAATCACAAAAGGGGCTGATGCAAGATTATTAGCCGCCGCACCTGAATTGCTTGCTGAAAATAGTCGGTATAGAAAAGCACTTGAAAGAATCGCAAGAGAGGATTACAACCAAAACCATTACGAACATACCGAAGAGAGGCATATTTGGAATATGATGTTTAACATGATTCAAAGAGCGAGAATGGCTTTGGGTCAAGATATTGAAACAGGAGAAGTGATTCCGAACTATTTTGAGGCCGAATCGTTTGGTGCAGAAGAGTATTTTGAATACCATGTTTATGTTGTTGATGATGCTTCATTTGGCGATATGTATATTGTTGATAATGCAAGAGATTTTGAAACAAAAGAAGAGGCAATTAAAGCGGCACATGAAGTTTCAAAGGATGAAAGAGGCAAAGGTAAAACTGTTTATGTTGTTGCTGAAGATAGAGAAAATGATTACGAAGAAGTATTTTATGAAATAAACGAAGAGGGGGATGTGATGATGGCTGAAGAGTTTGAATCTGAGTTCTCAAAAGGAGAAATGCTTAACTTGAAAAAATACATTGATTATCCTATGAGTTGGATAAATAAACAAATTGCACCATCGAATGAGCGAAAAGCAAGAAAGTTTGAACAAAAGGAACGAGGACAAATCCCTACAAAAAGAGAGCCTGAAGATTTCAGACAATCAATCAAAACTCCTACTTGGTTCAAAGCAGTTCAATTTGGACTTATCGCAAGCGTTGTTGGTGTTATGGGATTAGTGGATACTAAAAGAACCACAGACGAAGAACCTGAAGAACCCGAAGAACAAAAGGAGGAATGAAAATGGATAATGTAAGTGTAAAAGAAGCAACTAAAATTGGATTTGGATTGGGATTAGGCATGGCCTTGTTCCAACTATCTGTTTTAACTGTCGCTACTATCGTTGGAATGAGAATGTCAAACGGTGAGTGATTTTAGATGTGTAATACCTGTGGATGCAAAGAGGCTGAAGAGTTTGGGGCTGAAGCATTGGTTATTCCTGATGGAGATAGTGTTCCACACCATATCCTTTATCGGCTTGATAGAGAGGGAATAAAATACAGATTCATTGAAGGAGATTATGGGGCTGAAGAGTTTGGGGCTGAATCCAAAAATTGTCCTAAATGTGATTCAACCAATTTAGGAAAAGAAGAGATGCCTTATTGCTACAATTGCGGGAATTGGTTTGATGGGGTAAATGGTGGATGTTCAAAATGCGATTCGGAAAATGTAGGCGAAGAAGAGATGGACTATTGTTATACCTGCGGGAGTTTCGGTCATTGGTATGATTTTGGGGCTGA
>Ga0209337_1001980_pt1 | contig 15110 bp, 19 predicted proteins | sample LinPmetageLP53_FD_184044 | JGI IMG/M metagenome (GOLD analysis project Ga0209337, IMG submission 184044) | Marine viral communities from the Pacific Ocean - LP-53 (SPAdes) (version 2) | ecosystem: Environmental > Aquatic > Marine > Oceanic | place: Pacific Ocean | collected 2010-02-08
CCAAGCTTCATCAACATCAGGAGTAGTTGGATCGTCTGCTATAAATTTTCCATCGGCATCCCTAGCTCTCTGAGGTGTTTCTTCTATTAAAGGGTCTTCGGGAGGATACACCCAATCACTCGGAAGGGCTTCTACAATCTCGTCTTCATCTGTGAGGATGTCTTTATCAACCGCCACAACTGTTGAAGAGATTACTTCAAATGTTTCTGGATCTGTTTCTGTTTCCGTTGTTGTTGGTAACAAGACTGCTGCTCTAGGATTCTCTTCCTTGCTTTCGACTACAGTAGAAAACCAGTACCTACTTCCAGTACCAGTCTGTGACCAACTGAGTCCACGAATAGCTCCTGCTTGTTGACTGCGTAAAAGTGCTTGGCGTTCGCTATCATATATAATGTAAAATGGATCAGTCATAATAATAATTTTTTAGTAAATGTTATGGAAGTCATTTATGTCAGCTTCAATGGCTGCTTGGTTTGCGTGCTGATCTGAAGCAAAGAATATCATTTCAGAAAACTTATGACCGCTTAAAGAGAACGTACTGTCTGTGTTTGTAGAATACTCACCAATCTTAAATTCTGTCCACGAGTTAACATCCCCTCCTCGATGGTAAACAAGTTTTCTACCATTCAATGAATCATGCAGCTCGTCTCTGTTAGCTTGGGAAACGACAGCACCATTCACCTCAAGAGTTGGTGAACCATAACTGTTGAATTTATTTGTATCACTTGAGGCTCCATCTGTGACAATGAAGCCGTATTGCCCACCGCTCTGCCCTGTTGGGTAAGTATAGGTGGTGTCGTTAGCTTCGACTACATAGAATGAATCAAGTAAGACAAGTCCTGCAATACCTTGGAATGTAAGCTTTTTCTGTGGGTTTACGTTTGGGTATTCTATCGCAGGACTAGTTCCAGATCTCACAAGTAACCCTGCATTATAAAGAAGTGGTTGCCTGTTAGCCGTATCTTGAATAGCATCTTGCCCTCCTGTCTGGTTGTATAGCACGACAATTCCTGCGTTTCCGTCTCTAATAGTGGCTTCTGTTTTAGAATGAGCTTTTGCAGTTGTGCCTAGGTTCACTTGCGATCCCCAAGCGTACACGCCTTGCCCTGTTCCGTCTGCATCGTAGTTGTCGGTTCGAGCGTTTCCGTTTACCAAACTAGTAGCGTCACCTATGGCCCAATAAATATAAGCATCAGAATTTGTAGAATTTGCAGTGAAAACAAATGTTACTCGCATCCAACCATCGGAGCCTACAGCTTCAATAGATGCTCCTTGATTACTTAAACCATTTGAAACAACAGTACCATTAACTAAATCAAAAGCAGCAGCCCTACCTGAACTACCGAAAGAACTACCTATAACGTGAGTCACAGTGCCAAACGGTTTAAGATAAATACTATGAGCGTACTGCACTCCAGATGTTTGAGGATGTCTAGCATAAAATTCATGTTTTGATGCGCCTCCTGTATCATAGGCAACCAACTTTATAGAATCAACAGCACCATTAATTGGATTCGCTAGGTTGTTGTTTACTGCTGCATTGAAGTTATTAATACCCCAAGAAGCAGCATTAAATTCATTTGAATATTTTCTCAAATTCTCTCCGCCAACAAAGGCATCAAGGGTACTTTCGGTAAATGTTAGTCCATCGTTACTCACTGTTGGGGTGCTGATGTATTCGGAAGGGCTAGAGGCTTGCTCAACTTGTGCCCCGAATATATAAATTCCGTCCGTTCCATTTCCTGTATACGCCCCATCTCTTGCTGCCGTTGGGCTGTTTTGTATTCCGATTCTAGGGCTAGTGGTTCCAGTTGAATCGGTGGTAACTGTCATTGAACATCGATACCAGTCGTTACTCAGGGCTTCTATACTAGCTGATGCTCCGCCTCCTGTTGCTGTTACTTGCCCAGTCGATAGATTGAAATTAGCATGATTGTCACCTCCCACGAACGTGGCTCCGTCGGCTATAATTAACTGTAAAATATCAAGCTCTGCCTTTTTAGCGTGAACGCTCCAAGTGCAAGTAGTACCGCTCGGTAGTTCGACAGCCATAGCATCCAACATCAGTTTGGAATTTGATGCCGTAGAAGCTTCAGCAAATTTGTAAGCGTTAGTACCTCCAAACGGATCAGTGATCGTTGAAGCTGACGCAGTAGCGTTGTACTTAATCCAATCAGCAAGTGAAAACTGCTCACTCACAGGCATTAAATTATGTGCTGTATTCCGAACGACCGATGACTCACTCACTCTATCACTCGCATCAAACATCACCTGTGCCTCGGTGTTATCGAAGCTTCTTCTAATTCTCGCAGCGTACGGAGAAACGTCTCCAAGCTTCCTAAGAGAGAAGGCGGCTACTGGTGGGCTTGCCGAAAACTTCTCCAAGAATAACCGATTAAGTTCTTCGCCTGTCAACTTTCTCGTAAGTGAGCGAGTGAGTGATCTAGTCAGTTGTCTTGTAAGAGCCATGCAACAAAAATGAGTTAGTGAGTTACTTTATTTAACAGGTGAAATATTAACGTACAGGTTGTCAGAACTATCTCCAGAACCTCCAGAGACTACTAGCTGTATTTCGCTTGCAGTAGATGTAAATAAACATCCTCCTGGTGCTGTAAGAACTGTGTCTGATCCAATGGTTACAAAAGCACCTCCGACTTTGTGTTGCAAAGTAAGTGTGCGTCCAGAACCGAACGTACCACTTGCAAGGAAACAATAATCACCGCCTCCTTTTGTGTTGTTCACTGCTGGGGTACTGGCTGAGTTTAGCGTTCCATTGCCGTCACTGTTCAATGTAGTACTGGTTGCCAAGTTAATGTTAGTTATGAATGATGCCATAATAATAATATATCTCTTTTAATTTTTAATAGTTTACGTTAGCTCCGCTTCCAGAAGTTGGAAGGGATACTGAAGGTCTTCTGATTGTAAGTGAAGATGTGCCGGATCTTTTTGCTCCTATGCCCTTTTTCTTTTTCTTGCTTTCTACCTCTTCAGCAAGTGGAGTTGGTGGGGGTGGTGCCATCGGTGCTGGTTGGTTCACAATTTGAGGTGAAGGCATCTTTGGTCTTCCTATACACATATCTTTTAATCTCGGTTGTTTGTTAAAATATTTTCGTTTTGTTCTGCGTTCTTAGCTCGCAAATAGTTTACAATGTTACGTTGTCCAAAGTAATAATCCATCTGTCTTAGATCATCCTTTGGGCTAAATTCTTTCGGAGGGAATACCTCATTGAGTCTTTTTACTAACTCACTCGACACAATTGGAAAGGGTTCATCCATTAGTATTTTTTCTTTATCTTCAGCTTACTGCGCCCTTTAGCAGTCTTCTTGGCGTTCTTAAAATTCTTCGCTGTTGGTGCGCCTTTTGATCCTGGTTTTCTCATCTTTTCTCCGCTTCCTTGTTTAATCCTTTTTCTTTTAGCGTGAATATTTCTATATAAACTCATTGTTTTATTTCTTCATATACAGTCGTAAATTAAATATCCCTTAATTCCTTGGGTAATTTCCCCTCACTAATCCACTCATCTGTTTGCTGTAAACACATGCTATTCCAGATGACTGCACCGAGGTGATCTTCAGCAGTGCATCCATCTAGATAGTCCCAAAGGTGTCTGTTTATTGAGTCAACATATCTGCTTAATGGTTGCCCTTTTTTCCAGTTATCTCTGCCATATTTAGTTGCTCCGTCTTCAAACCTTTTCGCTACAGCACGAAGGGCTGAAACTGGAATGAGTGAGGGTATTCCTTTTCCTTCACAAGCATCTCGAACACTCCCTGTTTCAAACTCAGTGCGTCCACCACTGTCAGGTAACGGCTTTCTTTCAATTATTTTGGCATCCATAATCTAACTTCTCCTTCTTTTTCATTGTATTCTTTTGGGCTTCTCAGGATGTAAGACAACCTTGCATTCAACAAAGCATCCTCTTCCGTCTGTCCCTTTGATTCATAAGCATCCACTACTGTTTGCCAGGTGGCTCCATGCTTATCCAACAGTTTTATTGCAGTCTTCGGGCCTATCCCAGAAGCACCAGAGAACCCATCAACACTATCACCAGACAACGTTTGAGATAAGTGATTGTAGTTAGCTTCCTCAAGAGTTGTGTGACTTGTCTCTGCTTTTAAAAAATTAAACCACTCACAATTAAGAGTGCCAAAGTCCTTGTCTCCACTGACAGCTACCCGATCATCTCTTCCGCAACACATCATGCCAACAACATCATCGGCTTCCAGGTTGTTCTTACAAATCCCATTGTGTTCCTCGAAGCACCACTCCATCAACGCCTTTAGTCCAAGGGGTTTTCTTTTGTCCTTTCGGTTAGACTTGTACTCAGGAAAGATGTCGTACCGGAAGTTACGCTTGTCAGAGAACACCATGAAGTAATCATCTGCTTCTGTTGTTGTTTGAATATAATCAACTGACTCATTAACAATCGACTTCATCTCATCCATATCTGACTGGAGTGTCCATATGTCGTCATCCCATTTTATTTCACGTTCCGATGCGAATGAACTTCTCCATATCACCATGTCGGCATCTATTACTGCTGTTCTTTTCTTTTTACTACTCATCAACTCATTTACTCTTTAATTTTATAAGGACTAGGACTGTTCTCTTCCAAGGCATCGATCAGGCTGATCTCTAAGATGTCATCAATTTGTGCGTACTTAAAAGCACTCGGAAGCAACTCAATGATTTCTTCAAGGCTAAAATCTTTATCCAAAAGTTTTGTATGTATTATTACTTCTTCTATTTTATTTTCTTTGCTCATAATTGTTTTCTAACTAGACTCCACACATTCCCTCACACTCCGATTGAAAATCAAACACTTGTTGTCCTTTGTCGGTGTCGCTGTCAAAGTCAACTTCATCAAGAGGCTTACATGAGCGATGTAAAAAAACTTCCATATTCATTTTGTCGTACTTTAAAAACTTAGCTCGAATTTGTTTGTCAAACTCAATAGCTTTTTGAAAATCTTCTGGAGCTTTATTTCTTATTTCTCTCCACTCAACATCAGAATGAAAAGGACAATAATAACAAGCTGACCTTGGAGGTATTTTAAAATCGTTATCTAATAACCATTGCTCACAATGCGAACGTCTCATTCTTAAATCAATTAAAGGCCATTCATAAACAGTAAACGGAACTCGACTTGGCTTCATTCGTTGAACTTCATCCCAGGAAATGCCAAGCCACTGAGTAACCATGGGATTTTTTTCTCCTCTTTTTATATTAAATTTTTTTCTTAAATATTTTATAATTGGTTGAATTTTAAAATCACTAGTACATTGCCTACCTAAAGCTCCTGTTATTTTACCCGAAGGTAATATTCCAAAAAGAGGTATTTCCTTTGCCATATAACTTGTTCCATCTTTTTTTCTGTGTCTTTCTTGTAAACTTTTTTCAGTTAGACTTCCTGCTGTAACGACCTCAACTGGATAGGGTAATACTTTTATTAGGTACTCTAGATGGTCGTATACATATTGAGGTTCCGCTTGAGTGTCAGCAAATATTGCAAACTCTGGCATAGGACTTACAGCTTTTTTTGCAGCCATTAACGCCAACGCTGTAGATTGTACTCCTGCTCCTAAACTTAAAACAACAGGTCTATCTGAATTACTTTTAAAATTAATCATGTTCTTAATGTGTCTCTGCCCAGTTGTTACCGATCTTAAAGTCTCCGTCTAGTGGACATTTAAATTCTAAAGTCTTCCCTGCCTTTTCTATTGCAGTTACAAACTCTCTTCCAAGATCCTTTGCGTGTTCCTCATCGCAGGAGAACTGAACCTCATCATGTACATTTGCATGCATCTCGTATGGATGTGAAGCCAGTAAAGCAAACTCAATAAGACTCTGCTTCATGATAACAGCACCGCAACTCTGCAATAGAAAGTTGAGTAGTGAGTGTTTTGATCTTGATCTTATTGCCCTTCCATCAATACCAGTAAGATGTCCATGCTTCTTTTCGGACTCTTCAACATCACTAAGTAGTTTCTTGAAAGCTGGCATCTTGGACATAAAGGAATTTCTTAATCTCTTTCCTTGTGGTCTTCCTCCACCAACTGACTCACCCAACCTAGTATCACTAGCACCATATATGAGTGAGTAGATGAATGTCTTAGCCTGATCTCTTGTAGGCAATCCAGCAGCATTCTGATTAACTGTATGAATGTCTCCCTCTAGGATTTCTCTGACATACTTACCGGAGTCATAAGGAAACAGGTAATGTGCAAGACATCTAAGTTCCAGTTGGGAAGCATCAGAACCTACAAGAACCTTTCCCTCTGGAGCAGTAAACAATTCTCTGCATTCCTTTCCGTACTCTGAACGAACCGCAGGAATCTGTCCGATGTTTGGTGAGTTGTGAGTGCATCTTCCAGTAACAGTACCAGCAGTGTTGACTGATCCATGTATTCTTCCTTCATCAGTAACAGCATTCAACCAGGCGTGTTTGCCTTCCGCTAACATTCCAAGACGTTTCTGCAACAACAGGTACTCAAGAAGTTTAAGAGATTCTTTTGTATCAATCTTTCTAAGCACTCCCTCATTTATCTCTGGTCGCTTGCCTTCATAAGCTGCTGGCTTCCATCCGGCTTCCATGAGTCTTTCAGCAATCTGATCTCTGCTTCCTGGATTAAAGGGAATTGTCTTAGTCTTATTGCCTGTCTTCTCTGCAAGGTCACTAATGGTTTGTTTTAGCCCTGCACGTTTCAACTCAGCCTTTAACTGTATCTTTGTCTTTGCAGTATATTCAAATCCCTCTACCTCAACCTTCCATCCAGTGACACTCTTCATCGTCTCTACCTTTGCAGGGAACACCTCTTGCATCTCGTTCTCTATCTCAACCCTGCGTACCATTAGATTCTTGGCAAGCTCGTTGGCTTTCTTAACATCAAAAGGAAACCCATTCATCTCCTGTATTCTAATTAGCTTTGCAAACTCATGCTCAAGCACAAGGGTCTTTGGGGATGTACTATGCTGTAGAAGATACTTATAAAGAGCTAAAGTTGTTCTTACATCTTGGTTGCAATATGTCTGCATCTCTGGACTAAAGTTCTCCCAGTCCTCACTAGCACCATGATCGTCCTTATGAACTCCTATGCGTAGTCCCCAAGCTTTGAGTGATTGAGATCCTCTTAACTTCTTAGGGAAACCTTTCTCGTATCCTCGCTTGTCATCTTCCTCACCTATGTCAGGGAACAACACCTTTGCCATAAGCATTGTGTCCACGATTTTGTTGAAGCGTATTCCATACAATCGATAGAGTGCAGGAGCATCAAAGCCTATGCCATTGTGAAAGCAAACATACTCAGATTCTTGGAGCATCTTTAAGCCTTCATCAATATTGTCTTTCATTGTATTGAACTCATACAACTCACTTGTTGTAGGGTCTATAACTGTGAAGCAATGCATTCGATCAAGACCATCGAGTGTCTGCCAGTTCTTTATTGCGTTCGTTTCTATGTCACTGATTAGGATGTTGTATTTGTAATTCATAATGATAATCTAAAATTCTTCTGATATTGATGTTTCGGTTAGTCTTCCTGTTTTTGGGCAGTACTCAAGGTGACTGCAAAGTCCTGTATCCCCACTGAATCGGTTTTTAAGAACAGACATTTTCGTTGTATTTTTTTCCTCACCTTGAAGATCCCTGCTGAGGGCTACACAAATGTCCGATAACTGGCTCAAGCTCTGGCTTCCTCTAAGGGCAGATAAGTTAGGCATAATTCCGTCTTCGTACCCTCGGTTTCCTTCTGGTCGCTTCAGGTGGCTGACAAGTATAAGTGCAAAGTTTGATTCCTCAACAAGTGTTCTTAGTTTTGTCATCAGAACATCAATAGCTCTTCTTTCATTGCCCATCTCTGACTCACTCATTCCACTCACTACAATCGAGATGTGATCGAGAACCACATACTCAACTCCAAGTGCCTTTACTAAATATCTTATATGTGAAAGTAACTGGTCAGTATTAAGAGAACCCCAATGGTCATAGAGAAAGAATCTTCCAGAGCCGACAGTTTTATTGAATGCTTTTATGTACTTGTCATCAACAGTAAAGTCATCAAGGTGCAATAGCTTTCCTAACTCAAGTCCAAGAACACCTTGTGCAGATCGCTCTATGTTTTCCTCAAGTGCAATGTAGCCTACCTTCTTGTCTTTTGTTTGAGTGAGCAGATGGTGAGCAATTTGCCTACAGACTTGTGACTTTCCAACACCACTTCCTGCACAGAACAAAGAAATTTCACCTTTGCGAAGGCCCTTTGTTTTGAGGTTTAAACCTGGAAAGGGATAAGGTACTGAGTCATTCTTTTTGACTGTTGAAATACGTTCAAATAAATCAGCACCATCAATAATATTTGTAGGACTCCACTGCTTGGCATCAAACATCGCTCGGACAACATCCTGAGCTTTGCCTTGCATCAATAGTTCATTAGGATCTTTTCCAGGTAGCTTTGCTATGTAAGCTTTTCCAGGTGGGAGGATACTAACACACTCACTCACCGCCTTCTGTCCTGGCTCATCCATATCAAACATCAACACCACTTCATCAAATAGTTCTAACCACTTTAAATTCTTTTTGAATGCAGCCTTGGCACTGTTAGTTCCACTTGGAATAGAGATGCAAGGGTATTTGTTAGAACCAAGTTGGGATACTGTAAGGGCATCAATCTCTCCCTCACATACAATAAGTTTCTTACCTCCATTAGGCCAAAGGTGCTGACCAAAGAAGTGTCCGGTTATCTTTCCGTTTATTGTAAAGTTCTTATCCTTGTCTCTTATCTTCTGACCAACTAACTCACCTTCAAAGTTTCTGTAGTTGGCTATGTGAACTCGCTGTCCGTTGTGGTCTCCAACGTAGTACCCGTACTTCTTACAGGTATCTAAGTGTATCCCTCTAGGGGCTATAGGCAATAGATCTCCGTATAGGAAATCAGCATTCTTCTTTTGTTTTTCTTCTTTAATCATATTCGTTTTATTGTTTTCATGTACTGTGTACTCTCCGCAGCTAAAGCACTTAGTGTTTCCGTTTTCATTTAATGCAAGAGCATCACTGCTTCCGCAATCTGGACAGGGTAAATTAGTTTCTATGAATCCTGAGCAATCATCCATTCCGTAGGTATCCTTTTGTGGCACCACATAAACCCATGCCTGTCGCACCAGTCGGCATAAGTTGTGTTGCTGTTTTTAGTAAGTCGGTTGTAAGCATTCTGGAACAGAAACCGAATGTCATAAGACGTTTGGTCACGCACCAGGATATGCTTGGTTCTATCGGAGGGCTTAAAGAAACCTTTAGCTTCAATAATCACTCCGTTTGAGAATATGAAATCAGGTGTATAAGTTGCTTTCTTTGTATAGTTAATTCGCAACGTTTCATATTCGAAGTCCACCCCCTCCCTTTTCAGGGAGAGGGCAGTATTCCTCTCAAACTTAGAACGGAACCGCACTACTCGATTCTTGATTAGTTTCTTCGCTTGTTTCATCAGTGTTATTGTTATTTGCAACTTCATCTGCATCTCCTACAAACCCTCCTTTGACCTCCTCGAATCCAAAGGACTCTGCGTTGTCTCCACCACTGCTGTACTCAACTAAATCAATAATTTGTACGGCTCGGAGTCTTAGGCTGTATCCAAACCCAAGTGACGGAACATACCAGGTTACTAGATCAACACTCATTCTAAGCTTTGATCCGCTTCCACAATTTGTATCGGCTGGCAACTTGTTTCCCTGACTATCATAGATACCAATTGAAAACGTAAGTGGGCCTTTTGAGGTCTCTTTCTTTGCAACTTGCTTTGCGTATATTTCGTTCTCACCATCATCAGTAATGCGAATAGGAGGAGTGTTAAATTGCTTTAACTTTTTCTTGTCTTGCTTGACCAGTTCTTCTTTGTAAGAAGCCCCTACAAGTTTGTCTACTTTCGCAGCAAACTCATTGTACTCTCCCTCATCTTCAATGTGAATCTTGCAGGAATACTGTCCGTTCTCATCCCATTTAAAATCGGGTTGGAGCTTTGGATAAAACGCCTTCCCCATTGGAGTGGTTAACTTATGTACTTTCATTTTCTATGTCTCTTTCTATTTTTTTATTTATATGTTTTTATTTATTTCTTTAAGTTTTCCGCTTTAGGAAAAGAAGTACGGACTATCTCGTATCAATGAGATGTCGGCTGAACCATATTCAGGAGGTTCGGGAAATTCAAGGTCAGGGTTTTGTTCTCTTATCTCACTCAACCACTCACGCAATAAATCAGGAGTGAACATCTTTACAGCTTCAGATCTAATAGTGTCTGCAAGTAGCTGTGCTTTGTTTGAGTGAGTACCAAATGAGTCATGTATCATACAGAAATCATACAGTCCTGATTCACATACAACCAAATGTAGAAGGGCTGAGTCATATGAGTGAATGGTATTTGGACTTACTCCATTCTTTTGTTTAACGACACTCAGTTTGTTAGTGCTGTCTTGAAAGTTTATGTGAATTGCTTGACCTGTAATCCATGTAGATATTTTATTTTCTTTTACTTTCTTGTAGTCCTGCTTAACAACAAAACCACTAGGAGTAGTCCATTGAAGTGGTCTTCCTTCTGCACTAACAATCTGTGCAACCTCAACAAACCAATCCATGCACTGCTTTGGAAGATCAAGAATCTCTTCAATAGCTTTCCAAACCATAGAGCTTAAATAATGAACTGCCTTGTAGTATTCCTTTTCACAAAACGGAGAAGGCAAATCATCTCCATGTATCTTGTCCTCAAACCAATCAAGAACATACTGCCTACAGGAGTACTCCGTAAGTCCATATGGCTTTGTCATTGTTGGACGTTTCAAACAGTTTCGATCAATGCCATAATCCAACCAAGATTGTGCGAAGGGATGTCCAGTCTTTGCATCAGCCTTCATGTAAGATTCACAACGCAACCTGGCAGTCGTGTAAATGTCAGCAGGGATGTCCTCATCATTTGGAGTTACGTTAGTAGCTGCACAACCATATTCACATCTTGTAAGGATCGATAACAACTGCAATCCATTGTTGGTTGCATCCATCATTACCGGAATCTTTGTTTTTAATTTTCCCTTCTCAAGAAACACTCTCCACTCAAAACAAAAGGCAAGAAAACTAAATGGAGCATCTGCTTCAATCCATCTAAGGTCTGATGTAGGATCAACTGCAATGGACTTAATCATGTCTGCATTGTCATAGGCCCACTGTTCTCGGTTAGTTAAAGATACCTTGTCGTTTCCGTATGAATTAGAACCATGTATTGCGAGCCACCTTGCCTCCTCTTTGTTGCGTACCTTTTCTTCCCTCCAAAACTGCAACAGCCCTCTGGATAAATCATTGCCCATAGGATTACAGAATGTTGGCGCATAATAAACACGGCCCCTGAAGTCTACATTGCATGGTAAAAATATTCGTTCTCCTGCAAACTTTTCTGCAAGGTAAACCACCTTGGTAGTCAACATCCTCTTGGATCTTGTAGATAGATTTCTTCTATGGATCTTACTGGCTATCTTTGCCCAAGAGTTTCTTGAGTCTCTGTTATGTTCTCCATCAATTGGGAAAGGTGGAAGCTCTTCATCTTCTTTAGAAGGCAATCCCTCAACCTCAACGTTGTTGTCCCAAGCCCACAATATAACAGCCAGGACATTCTGATTGATCTCCCAAGGTGTACGCTGAATTTTATTAACAGCATCCATGGGAATCTTTAACTTCTTCGGGTCCAGAGATCGCAGGAATTTTTTATCGTAGCTTTTAATAAATGGAAAGTCAGGAAGAAATCCATCCTCTTCATTAGATACATAACCACCCTCCCAAACATTCTCCCAGTTCTCTGGAGGATCTATTGTTGGCATCCAAAAAGGATCAAGCAAACTGTGGTGAGTGTTAAAGTTCTCAAGCCAATCAAGAGTTTCTTTTGTAGCTGCAACAAACCTGGTAAGCTTCCCTCTGGCAGACTTTTTTATATAAAGGTATTCAATCAGTCCGGTGGACACACGCAACAACTCAACTAAATTAAGTCCACAAGATAACCTGTCACGCTTGGCCCAGTGATCGAAGTTCTCCATGCCTTCCTTCTTCTCTTCGTTCCGCATAGACAACTGAATGTGCCTGTACTGACTAGCCTTAGATCTCGTCTTAGCTCCCTTAATAATTCCTTTACCTTTTGGATTGGTCTTAACAAGATAAGTACACATCACCTCACGCTCAATGTGCTTTCCAACAGCGTAGGCAAGTGACGTTAAGGTTTTCTTTTTTGGTAACTCATCTAGCACCACCTTAAAACAAATAAAGGCAGCCTTCTTTGCATCATAGTTTCTAAGATCCTCTTGCCACCTTGTCGGTCTTCCAGGGCCTTTCTTAAATAACTGTCTTACTCTCTTATGAAACTCAGGCAATAACTGTCGCATTATACGCTGCCCAGCTTTACTTCTGGATATGTCATCATAATCTCTAGCACTCTCCCACTGCGCATTGAAACGTCCTACGCCTATCTCGGACATCTCTTTGTTGAGTTCACGTTGATCCATAATTTTATTAGATTTATGTCAGGATTTTGTCAGTTACAAATAAATTCCAAAGACATAAAATTAGCATTTGTCTGCTGACAAAGCGTTACAGGGATTGAGTTTGATGAGTTGTTAAAAGAATGCTGAGAACCTAAATCTGGCGTGTCTACCAATTTCACCACAGCCGCATTGTTATTGTAATCGTTTTCCATAAAGGATTTAAGCTGTCTTTTCTCCCTCTTTTTTGTTTACAGAATTGTCAGTATATTCGGACATATTTGTCACGTTTTTGTCCGGCAACTCCAGAGCATTGTCTAAAGCGCAAAGTGCTTGCCTTAAATTGTGTGGAGCAAGCTTCGCATAACGCAGTGATTGATCGATGGTTTTATGCCCCAACATCTGCTGTACCAACGGAATCGAACCAGTTGCCTGAATGATTCTAGAGGCACAAGTATGGCGTGTCAGATAGAAGACAAAGTTTTTGTCCGATGATCTGCCCATATGTTCTCTAACCTTATCCCACACTGCCCGAATTCTTTCCTTAGTCCAATAATCCCATAGGTATTCCTTGTGCTGATTGTTCTTGTAAGCTAACAAGGCTCTGCGAGTCAACGGCACTGTTCTTTGTTCACCATTCTTTGTATGAAACAAATCAACAACATACCCTAGCTGCGTATCTTTTCTTATGTGATGAGGTTGGATATGTCTCGCCTCAATAGGTCTGCAACCAGTGTCCACTTGCCACGAAAAGAAATCAGTAAAGTAATCCTCTCCCTTTTCTTCCAAATAACTCAATATCTCAATCTCTTCTTCCTTGGAAAAGAAAACCAATCTCTCATTCTTAACCTTGATCTTTGGAAACGTTGGCTTCTTTAATAAATAATCTCTCTCAACACAATAGTTCATAGCAGTGCTAAGTGATGCCAACTTTAGTTTGATTGTTGCTGGCGCATTACCCGAATGCCTACAGTCCTCAACAAAATCATCAATCATTATTGTAGTGATGTTAGCAATTCTAAAGTTATGCCCGAATGCATTCTCAAACATCTTGGAATGACTAAAACCATTGTCATAGTTTGGAAGACCTTTCCACTTTCTCTCCAGGACAAGATCAAACATTTCCCTTACAGTCATGTTGGTTCCTAGGGCCTTTGTAACAGTCTTTACTCCCTCAATCTCTAGTCCATACTTTAAGCGACCCCTGCTGTCATCTTCCCACTGATTAGCTTCCTTTTCGCTGCTAAAGTATTGTCTGTACCTTTCACCTTTCACCATAAAGTCGGCTAGGTACGATGTTATTTGACCACGTTTGTTGTGTTGAGGTCTTGTTGCCATTATAGTTGCTCCCTTTCGTTTTGTTCTGTTGTTGTTAGGTTAAATAGTAAACAGTACCTAAATAGTACTAATTGTGTTCGTTTGTCAAATTTAAGTAAGTGAGGACAAGAAATGAAAACGAACTAAACTTCCCTTGCCCTCACCTTTTTTAACCTAACACCAAATTCGAGTGGCTCCAGAAAGGTTCCATGATAAAACCTAAAAACCGCTCGTATCCAATGACTCCTTATCTTCTCTGCGTTTAATGTCTTTGTCAACATCACAAACAGAAAAAAATCTTAGTACCAATACATTAATCAGTACCCATAAAATAATAACAAGTAATGCAATCATATCTCTTTTTGGCATTGCTGCTAAAGTACAATGTAATCAACTATTTGATTCACATAAGGCAACAACAAATGTCTCCTACCCTCACTTGCCCGAATGCCCTCAAACTCATCAAGAGCTACGCCAACAAGCACCTTGTCTTGCCCGAATGCATCACAAACTTCTTCCAGGTTACAATCAAACTCACTCACTAATGTATAGATGATTATGTTACGCCAACGTATGATGTAGTTCTTCTTCAGTTTCTTTAGCTGGTCTGGAGAATACCCTGTAATTTCTGAAGCACCTTTTAAAGCACTTTCTATCAAGTCATCAAGATTGCCCGAATGCCCGAATGCCTTTATCTGTTCTTTTGTTTTTTGAGTTAGTGTTTTCATATTTATTATTTATTAATCTATTAAGTCGTTTATAAGGTTAAGCCCTTTTATTGTATCGGCTTCTATCTCTATTGGTTCACCTATTATTTGATTGCGTAAACTATCCATTGTGAAATCGCTTACCTCCCCATACCTGGCTTCCTTTTCGCCTGGCTCTGGACTAAGGTTATATTGCTTAAACGATTTGACCTTGCCCGAATTCTTACAGTAAATGACCTCAAACATTACCGGAATGCCATTTGGTCTTAGTTGTCTTAACATATACATAATTGATATTGCCCGAATGCCCGAATGCATTAATGGAAATTTTTTGATTGAGTTAATTTTTGAGTCAAAAAAAACCCCTTGAAAAATGTTTAATAATTCAAGGGTTTTTTAATTTTGTTTTAGAATCTTGATTCAGCTTCCAGCATTGCCCTTGCATCGGCTAGCGTCTTATCATTAGAATAATACCAAGCGTTTTGGTCTTCCAGGAATACAAAGTCATCTATAAAAGTTTGGCTCGTAAATGAGTGAGCTAGTTTGTGAACGTCTTCATCATTATTAAATCCGTACCACTCATT
>Ga0209337_1001982_pt1 | contig 15098 bp, 22 predicted proteins | sample LinPmetageLP53_FD_184044 | JGI IMG/M metagenome (GOLD analysis project Ga0209337, IMG submission 184044) | Marine viral communities from the Pacific Ocean - LP-53 (SPAdes) (version 2) | ecosystem: Environmental > Aquatic > Marine > Oceanic | place: Pacific Ocean | collected 2010-02-08
GGAACATACCAGGAATCACCGATAATGTTCGGCAATTAGGCGTACAAAGCGGTATGAGTGGCTTGCAGACAGAAAGTGAACTGTTTGAAAAGGCTTTATCGGGCTATGACGGTACGCCAGCGGGTCAAGCCAGAGTGGTTCAATCGTTGACAGCTATTAACCCTGAATACGGCGCGATGATGGCAAATAAGCTAAGAACGCAAAATCTACAAGAAGCTCAAGTAATGGCTTCAATTGGCTACAATCAAGCGCAATCAGCAAAGCTCAATGACGAGGTAAGCTCAAATCAGGCGTTAAGAAGTACGATAATTCCGTTGTTACCAGACAGTAGATTTTCAAATATACCTATAGAAAATATTAATAATATGGGTAAAGAAGGTTTACGTAGATTATTTGATCAATTGACAGAAAAAAGAGATTTAGACCTTTACCAAGGCACTGATGATCAAGGAAATTTGCAGTCTGTTTTCTTAAATAGAAATGACAATAAATTTTACGATTCGCAAGACCTTACAAGAATTTTAACCCCAGATGAAGTGCCTGAAATGATTTATAGGGCTTCTGTTCAAGCTAGCGACCCTGATGATTTAAGTGGGGGTACGGCGGCTGTTAGAGAATTAACTAACGCTGGCGTTGCTACCGCTGGTTTATTTCAGACTATTACTAGGGCCATTGATTTGGTTGAGACAAATGAAACAAGCTTATCGACGGCTGGTGGTTTGTCGGCATTTGCAACAAGTATGGCTTTTGAAATAACTGCAATGAAAAGATTGTTTAACCTTGGAGTGTCCAAAAGTGAGGGTGATCTAAATATAAACAGCACTGAGATACAAGACGCAGTAGCTGAATACGGTTTTGTTGGTGAAGGTCGGGCTGCTGCTGAATTAAATTCTTTAATAATTGGTTTGGCTTACGGCGCTGCGGCTGCACAAGAGGGCGGGAATACGATTAGTAACACAGACGTTGCAAATCGGATGAAGCAATTGGGAGCTAATCAGGCAGACCCAGTAACCTTTATAACAAACCTAAGAAATTTTGCTGATAACGCATGGGTGCAATATGAAGAACGCTATAAGAGATTGAATAATGATGAGACTCCAGGTGATAATTTCAATTACGATTATATCCGCATGACTCCGCAAGATAGGGCTGATAGAAGATTGTTTGGTCTTTAATAGTAAGGTGAAAAAAAATGGCAGAAGCACAACCACAACCCGAATATAGCTTAGAACAAATTAACGCCGCGAAACGTATTTTAAGCGAACCTTCTTCACAAACTTCTCCAGATTTATATGCTGCTGCTTCGGCTGTCCGTGATTCTGGAGCATTTGACGGGCCTTTAGCCAGATCAAGTTTAAATGAAAGTCCAGTAATAGATAATACTGATATTGTTGCGCAAATAGGCAGTGGAAATATTGGAGGTATTGTTGCCGCCAATACTCCTGATATTGTCCAAGATGCTGCTGCTTCTGCGGCTGATACTGCTTTAAGTATAGGTGAGCAAATATCGCCTTGGATACCAAAAGGTATGTTTCAGGCTGCTGGCGCTGCAGAGACGGCTGTAAGTTTTGGTACTGGTGCGTTATCTATGATTCCAGCCACGATGGGATTTTATAAGGATATGCTTGGGGCTTGGGGTCAGGCTTCTTTCATGGACAAGCTAGATAATGCTACACAGAATATGCAACAGACAATGGGTAATATGACCTATACGCCAAGAACGGAGGAGGGAAAAAACATAAATGCTGTGGTTACTTCCCCTTTCCTTGCGTTAGACAATATAAGTACTGCCGCTGGAAATCAATTGATGGACATGGTTGGCGGTAATGTAAAGGGCGGGTATAACGAAGATCAGCTTCGTTTAACTCAAGACTTTAAACTTGTAGCGGATGAAATACAGTCTTACAGAGATAAAAATGAAACACCGCCAGCCTACCTTTTAGAGTCGGCCACGGGGATGAGACAAAGAATGAATGAAACAGGAATGTTTGAAGCCGGAGCTTCTGTTAATAATCCTGCTATTTTCGCCAATGTTTCATTAAAAGCATTGATAGACCTTTTCCCAGATGTGTTGATGCAAGGTTCTAAGATGGTGCGAAACAGGGATTTAGTGAATGAATTTAAAGGCGTGATGGATGAGTTTGGTATTGATATAGCGGGGGCAAGCGACACTCAAATTAAAGAATGGGCTAATTTGTTGCAATCTGGTGGAGATAAACCGATTCGTTTTGAGGCATTGCAAAAATTGCAAGAGGATACAAGGCTGCAAAGAGATGTTTCTTATGAGTCTGGGAAACAGCTTTATGCGTCAGCAGAAGCGGAGGGAGGTTATTTCCCTGGACTACAATTAACAATGCTCAATAGCGAAATTGCTCATTTAGGAAGTGCAAAGCAATGGCACACTAACATTCCACGAATTTCGCCTTATTTAGAAAAGCTAAACACTATAATAATGAAGCCAAATCTTTTAACTGAGCCAAATAAAGCGCCTTTAGGATTTCCTTCTTCTGAAAGCGTACCGGCGCAAGGCGGCGTTATGATTGCCGAGCAAGGGACTGCGATAAAAGACTTATGGAATTACAGGAAGGAGCTAAACGAAGAAATTGGTTTGCATATAAAAAGCGACAAACCAAAAGATAAGCGATATACAAGAGCCTTATTGGATGTAAAAAACACACTAGATCAATTCATGGATAACCAGTTTGAAGCAGACACGATGGCGCTGGGTGAAGACATGTTATTTCAAAGAAACTCTTTGTCTAACGCAAGTTTGGCTAAATGGAAGCGAGCCAATGATTTTTACACTAATTATCAGCGTAATTTTAATGAACAGCGTGTAGTTAAAAAAATATTAGACAATGATATGACCGCAAAATCAGTAACAAATCTAATAATGGGTTTCAGTGCGGGAAATCTAAAGTCTGAAGGAGCTAATATTGTAAGGTCTTTACGCAATATATTTCCAGATCAAGACGGCCAGTTATCGCCTCAACTAGAAGCCATAAAAACAGAAATGAAAATGGCGGTTTTTAGTCCGCTGTTAGTGCCTGAAAACCCAAATACTAGCAAGTTTAGAAGTAATTATAATACATGGAAGTCTATGAATAATGAAGTCATAGAGGTTTTGTTTACCCCTGAAGAAATGAAAAGCATGGATTTGCTCTATAAGACTACTCAAGCTCAAGAAAGTGCAGCGATTACTACGTTACAAAATCGTCCTGGATTTAATCCTGAAAATATAAAATTAAGCGATATAACAGGAAATTTTGTTGCTCTTAATTTAGCGGGTGGAAATCCAGCCATGATGAAAGCTGCTTTTCAAGCCGGTCTAATTAGGGGAGGTTGGAAGCGGATAACTTCTGCTTTAGGATTTCTTCCCAAAGCGGAGCTTACTGGCCAATATGGACTAAATGATACTGGTCGCAGGGCAATTATGTCTGAGCTTTACGGAACAGATTTGAGAAGGCCACTGCGTAGTTTGACTACGTTTAAATCAGTGTTTGCTACAGAGCAGAGCAGACTTGTTGAAGAAGAAAAAACAGGGGAAACCCCAGAACGCTTAGAAGGGATACGCCAAGCGGTTCGCAGTCTGTAGTGAGGAATGCACTGCCGAACAATAGGCTGTTTTTTCAATATTTAATAAATACTGATAAAAAGACTAAAAAAACCCCCCAAACACTACATGAAACGAGTCAAAAAATCCTCTATGTAGTTGATTTATAACAACTTTTCAGATAGCCCATTGAGCTATTGGGCATTGTATATAAATCAATGACTTACGTGTGCAGTTCGCAGAAGTTCGCAAGTCAAATTCGGGGGCGATTGTACCTATCAATCTTTCAAATGTCGAACAATAGTCCGTTTTAAAAGCTCGGATTCAGCGGTTATTTTTAACTGCTTTTTCACTAGCTTTGTGTTGCTTGGTGTCGTTGCTACAGAGTGATCGTAGATGTCCAACACCTGTTTTGATTTATGGCCTGAGAAGCGTTGTTTTTCGCCAGCGAAGTTAGTTATCGAAGTGTGCTTTATCGTGTGAAAGGTAAAATCCAAATCACCCACACTCAAGCCTAACTCCTGTTCCAACTTTTCTTTTGATCGCTTAAACATACTTCTTACTGCTTGGTAGCCATATTTCTCGCCATTAGGCTTACAGAGCAAAGTTTTAGGTTTTGGCTTGCCTTTCATTGCCAAATCTTCCTTTATGCCCTCATAACGCTCTATGGCGGTCACAGCCCACTTCTCAACGTCAGAATTCCATTCTTTGATTTGAGCTACGCCAGTTTTCAACTGCTTGATGAAAACCCCCTGCGAAACAATCTGCTCTTCTTCCATAACCCTCATATCCTGCATCCTAGCTCCGAAGAGATAAGCGCCGACCATGAAAAGTTCGCCGATTTGTGAAGTGTGATGCCTTAACCTCTCAAATTCCCAATCATTTATTACTCTGGATTTGGGAGGTGTCTTGACCACCTTGATGGATTTAGTGATTTTCTGCTCACAAAGTCCAGATTGTGCGCCAAAATCACATAGCTGCTGAAGAAACTTTCTCTCCTTCATCGCCATCACTGGTGCTTCAAGTTCGCGCTTTCGGATGTAGTTAGTCACATCGTGCAGACTGATACTGTCCACTGGCCTTTGCTTAAAATGTCTAATCAAAGGCGCTATCTCGAAAGTTCGGTTTTTCTGATTGGAGCTAGAGGTAACTTTAAAGCTTGCGGATTTTATGTAATTTTCCCATAAGTCCTGGATGGTCGTTTGCTTCTGACCATTCCCAAGCTCTTCAAAAGCCTTCCACATCTTCCAATCAGGCTCGTCAATCCGTGACAATTGCCCATAGTCCCTATGGTGATAGCTTATCCGTTTGCTATCGATATATACCCCTTCGGGTAAGTCCCTTTTTTTTATCATAACTCCTCCTTCCGCATTTCAGCGGTTAATGACGTTGCTCCATGCAACGACACACTTGCTCTTTTCGTTGGCGTTACTGCTTTGTCTGTCACGCGAAACGAAAAAGGCAATGCCTTCCAGAGCAAGCCATCTGCTCTGTTTGCCTACGTGCTTAAAGCCCGTAAGGTATTCAACTTCGTCTTGAGTTAGAAAACCTTCTTTCATAATTTTGAGGCACGTTTCGCTGTTAGAGGGTGTGCCAAGCCCTAAAGGACACGGTTATGAAGCGTGTACAGCACAGTTATATTAGCATTTATTATTTAGAAAGGAATATCGTCAACCGGAATATCCTTTGCTTCCGTTTTTGGAGCATCAGGCACGTATGGCTCAGACAATTTCAAGCTCATGTATTTCGTGCCGGATTTGCTTGTGGTCAGCCACGCAGCTATTTGTTTTTCAACACCATCAATATTAAGGTCGCCGCGATAATCGGGCTGCTTATTTTCTGGTGTCTTTTTGTCGTTTTTAAACAGCCTGCCGGTGTTCGTGTTGTCATAGTCCATTATTTTCGATTCCTCAGATTGATTTCCATATTTTCTGCTTCTTCCAAGAACAAGATTACTTCCTGCTCCAGCTTTTGAATCTGATCCGCCGTAGGCACAAACCGCTTAATCATAAGACGGTTGCCGTCTGGAAAATCAGGGTGATACGCGACAAAATCCACCTCTTTTGCACCTGTACAGGCACACTGAGCCATCATTTGCCGCTGATACCGCAACGGTATTCGCTCTGTCAGAAGAAAATCCATGTGAGCATCATCCTCCATACATTTGATTTCGATTAAAATTTGCTCGGCAGTTTCGACAATCCCATCGGGAGACGCGCCAAAGCCATTTATCTGTGCGTGTTCAGTAAAATCTGGGTCAGTGACAAAGTGTCCGGTTTTAACCTCGTAAGCCTCTTTAGCAAGCGGCTCAAGGTCGTTCCCTCGTTTCATTGCAGGACTTTGAGCTGTCACCTTGGCGCGTCCTGTGAGCCTCTGAGCGACTAATTCCTTCATAAGCTTGTGCCTGCCCGAAGCGTAACCAGTTTTAATTCTTGCCATGACATCGTGTGCGCGGCTTGCGGTGACTTTACCTAGCCTTCGAGGATCGTTCCCAATGTCTTCTTGCAGATGATTGGCCTTCCTGCTCATTTTGTCTCCAGAGCAGCCAGCCGCTTTCTGTTGACCAAATGGCTTTCAGCAATGATTGTTTTATTTTGCCCAAAATAGGGGACTGCGTGATAATTCTTAACTAATTCTCTGCAAAGCCACTGCTCGTCTTTGTGATGTTGGAAATCGCCAAGCACTCGCCCGTATTTTCCTTTGTTTTTCACCGTCTTGATGACAACCCGACTACCTAAAGGCAGGAAATCCTGGACAAACTCCTTCGCCGCTTTGCCGTAAGGCCGTTCAGACTCATCAGAAGTCCGTGATTCGGGACAATCTACACCGTGAAGCCGTATTCGTTCGTTCATAATCCAAGTGTTGAAACCTAGATCGATATCTACATCAACTGTGTCTCCATCGACCACTTTCCTAATTACGCATAAATATTGACGTTCTTTCATTGCTCAAACCTCTTTTGCATCTGTTTAACCCATAGTTTGTACATTGGGAATAAATCGCTACTCGGTACTGCATCGTCCTTGGGGCTGTGAAAAAACGCTTTCTTCCACTTCTCCCAGTAATATTTTGGAATCCACCCCATAATTTCCACTTCTTCTGCGCTATCTTCAGCCTCAATTCGGCAGAGTATCGCCACATCCGCTTTAAGTGTTTTCCCATCCATAAACAACAAATTAGGATTTTCAATCTGAGTGGTGGTGACTTTCACATCAACCGAAATTTCGTCAATCCACAAATCGACCCCGTTATCTGGCCCAAATTCAAATGGGCTGAATTCTGAGCCAAAAAGCTTTGCAACGGCCAGCTCCGCTTTCAAACCTTGCACATCACGAACAGGATCATTCTTGGCTGTGTTTTTGCAAGCAAGGGTGTGAGGCTTTTTTGCAAGTCGGGCAAATTCAAATCGATGTCTTCCGGCTCTGTCGCAGTCATCAAGCTCCTTTGCTGACAACCTAACCTTGACCATTCAGCTTTTCCCTAGCCTCATTCGCCACATCGCGCAGAGCTTTACGATTTGTTTCAGACAGCTTCGCCCAGATCGTCTTAATCTCTTCCAAGGTCTTGGCCGCTTTCATCTTCGCAGCGAAGCCCTGTTGCGGCTTTGTGAGCGGTTTTTCGGTGTTGTCTTGCGAATCGCTATCCGAATTTGTGTCATCTATTGCAAATAACCCATTCAAACTATACTTCCTTGCGTAGGAGCCGCTCGAAGCGGTTATTTGGCTTTCATCCATGCCCTTTTTAGAAACGGCTTCTCTTGCATAAGCCACAGACTGTTCAATTACTTTTGTTCCTTCCATTACCTTTGCGGTAGATTTAACGTAATACCTTTCGCCAATCTGCACTACCTCATCGGACATATTCAAATGGTAGCCTTGTTCCGCAAGAAGAGGCTTTACCGCTTCGCATATATCTTCACAATTCCTGTACCTGTAATTCCCAAATTTGTTGTGTTGAGACTTTGGGGCTTTCAGTTCCTTCTGAATTTTGCTTAAACTCATTGCTTTTCCTTTTTATCAACCATAGTTTTTCATATTTTTTTATATTTTTTCAGAGGTGCAGCAAGGCAAAGCTTCCTATTCGCAGAAGCTTCTATTGCAGCGGGGACAGCCCGTTATAACTTTCTCAAGGGCTGGCGGGTAATCCGTGAAATCAAATCCGCAAGGGCATCGACAATCCCACGGAATAAAGGACATCCAGGGAGAAAGTTTGGCTTGTTTCGCAAGAATGTCTGCTCTTTTTGCTTTGTCATCTGCATCATTAATCATAGATTGGTCTGCTTTTGACGCGACCCGCAGCTAGCCATATCCTTGCGTCTGTCCTTCTCCATATTTTATAAATGTGTTATTTACTCATTTATAAATGCTAATAGTATTAATTGCTGACAAAAAAACTCAGAGGTAAGTCTGATGCCCAATGACTTTTCCCGCTATTTGAACCTTTGAATCTTTTAATTTGAAAATTCGGTTGGGGTAGTCAATGTTCGGAAATTGGGCATATCCGTTACCTTTCAGCTCAGCAAAGACAATTTCTTGTGTCCCCCGTATGAGCATCACTAAATCTCCTTTTTTGCCCTTCTTCTCTGTGTCCACGAAGGCTAATGAGCCGCTTGGGAGCTTGGGTTCTGCCTCTTCACCATCAACGACAAGCGCCAGCGTCTCCGCGCTGTGAGGCTTGGGCCAAAAAATTAAATCACAGCCCTCAATGTTAAAAACCTTGTTTCCTTTGATTCTTTTTATTATTTCTTTTACTTCCATGTCCAAAAACACCACATCAACGAACACGCTATCTCCGACAGCTAGTCCTAAAGTTACTGCTTCTGCGGCCATTCTTGGGCTAAAATCGGAAATTTTACACTCCAAAATTTGCGCGAATTGTTTGGCCCTCATCAGCGGAATAGCGTTTCTCCCGTTGATGAAATGGCTTACTGACCCCTGACGCACTCCCATGAGCTTTCCCACTTTTTCGTGGGTAAGATCAAGCTTAAAGGCTTTTGCCTCGTAGAGCTGCTTCAGCCGCAGGGCTTCCTCTTTTTGTGTCTTATTTGGCATATTTAAATAATAGCACTAATATTTAATAACACCAACACTTATACTTATCTAAAGAGCTATATACATATTAAAAGGGCTAAAATATTTTATCAATATAAATTTGTTCATTATTTTAATACTCAGGGTATTATAATTGAGAAATAATTAATATAATGTTCGGAAAACAGACTTACAGATAAAATTTGTTTAATTTACGAAATAAAACGGCTTAAATGCCTTTAAACCACATAAGTTTTGTTTTCGTTTTTTAAAACCATCAGTTTTATAAAAGGAGCTTAGATGTATTGCAGGGACGTTAATCTTAAATTTAAAAATTATATGATCGAAAAGCGAAAAGAACATGGTTTAACGCAAAAACAAGTAGCCGATGGAATCGGTTTGAGTCGAGGGGCTTATCAAAGGTTGGAGGCTATAGACTCTACTTCGACTATTACTTTGGAGCAAACGGGCCTTATTTTTGATTTTTATGCAATTGATCCGGCTGGTCGCCTCATCGCTTATCTTGATTCTCAGCAACGCAGGAAAGTCGAAGTAAGAATTATTGGCGTTGAGAAATTACTGGAAACTATCATGGACGGTAAGTTTTACTATGAAGACTTGCAGAAGCAAGCCCAAAATTTGCACGACTTGTACGCGATTGATGTGGTTGACCTTAAAGCTAAATTGAAAAAGATAGAAGAGCGCCCTGATTAAAAGAGTTGCTTTTTTTTGACCCATAATTAATACTTATAGCACTAAATTTAACCTGTAAAAGGAATTAAAAAAATGCGGAAATGGAATTCTCTGCCGTTAAGGCTGTTTATCGATGAAGAAGGCGTAACGCAGATGAAGGTCGCTAAAATGTTCGGCGTAACTCAAGCTGCGATCAGCCAGATGTGCCGTGGAGGGCGTGAAATGGTCGTTCACAGGCATTTTGACGAGGCAGAAGACACGCATTCGTACAGACTCATTGAAGTAAAGGAAATCGCAGTTGGCACATTTCCTGGCTAGCGACTTTGCTGAATTATGTTCAGGCGTTAGGTTTTTGCGAGAAGGTCATTACATGGCGCGGTGTCCAGCCCATGATGACTCTACCCCCTCCCTTGACATAAAAGACGGCGACAAAGGCTTGTTGCTGCACTGCTATGCCGGTTGCGAATTCGTAGATATTTGCGAATCTGTCGGTGTGCAAATGAAAGATGTTTTTCTGAATCAAGACTTCGTTGCGAAAAAGTATCCCAAAAAAGTCAGGGAGTTGGACGAGACGATAGTTTTTCTTTTTGAGGAATATCGAAAAAATGGAACTAAATATAGTGACAGCGATGAAAACGCTTACATGGATAGCAAACTCAGACTTGCACAAAATTTAAAGGAATAAGTTATGGCAGGGGATTGGATCAAATTTGAAATAGTTACACCGGATAAACCTGAAGTCTGGGAATTGGCCGAAAAGTTAAATTTAGACCCTGATGCAGTGGTCGGCAAGCTGATTAGAATGTGGATTTGGTTCAACACACAGACTGAAAACGGTCACGCTTCCGCCGTGACGAAAAAAATCATTGACCGTGACGTTTCAGTGACAGGCTTCTGTAATTCAGTGATATCAGCGGGCTGGCTCAGTGAAAAAGACGGTGAAATCAGTATAGAAAATTTTGATAGACACAATGGAAGTCCAGCAAAAACGAGGGCTTTAGGGCAGAAACGCAAGGCAAAGCAGCGTCACGCTGAAGTCACGGTGAAAAAGGTACTAGAGAAGAGAAGAGAAGATAACATACACACAGACCGCAGGTATCAAGTTTTTGAGGAACTTTGGAGTATCTATCCTGGAAAAAAAGGCAGTAAACAATTTGCATCAAAAAGTTTTATCGCAAAGATAAAAACAGAACAAAATTTAATAAAAATAATTGAGAATCTTAAATCAAGAATAGCTTTGCCAGTGCAGGATGGCTGGCAGCAATCTTCTCAAGAATACATTCCCCACGTTTCGACATACATCAATAAGGGTTTGTGGCAGGACGATATCGAATCTGCCTGCGATGATTTCGAGCTTGCGCTGTGAACCGGATCGAATCTCTCAGTAGCTCAGAAGTGCATGAAGCGATGGCAATAGCTCAAAGTCATCGAATCAATTCGTTTTCTGACCATCGCGAAGCAATACTTGACCAGTTGAAAAATGGCAAGCAAGTAAAAGGCTTGAGACTGCCTTGGTCAAAAGTTCACGATGAAGTCGGCTTACCGACAGGGGTCACGCTCTTGGCCGGTGCGAATGCTTCATTCAAATCCACCCTTGCGTCACAAATCCTGCTTTGGGCTGCGAAATTCGAAGATGTGAAAGTTGGCCTTGCGTCATTTGAAATGACTATAGCGGATATTGGGGGGTTAATGACTCAGCAAAGCGCTTGCTCAGACAATCCCACAACTGAGTGGTACGACCGCTTTGAATCGTGGAGTGAGCAAAAAATCTTTATCTTCGATCAACTGGGGTCAATATCACCTGAAAAAGTCCTAGGGGCTGTTCATGCCTTTGGCACTGCGGGTTGCAAGCTGGTCTGCGTTGACAGCTTAATGATGTGCAGCGTAGGCGGCGGCGATAACTCAAGCTCGATGGAAAATGAAAGGGCTTTTGTGTCTTCGCTCATAGGAATAGCCAGGACACACGATATGGCGGTCATTTTAGTACACCACCTGCGAAAACCCTCACAACAAGCCAACGGGCAGCAATATGTGGGGACTAAATGGGATATCCGAGGGTCAGGGCAAATTGTAGACCTTGCTGCGTTAGTGCTATTAGCGAGTAGCGACTCGAAAAAAACTGAACTGATCCAAAAACGCGATAAATTCGGCGTGACGCTGACTGAACAAGAAAATGAATATGTCCAAAAACATTCCTGCTTATCTTTGCAGGTCGCAAAAAATAGGTATTCAGCCTTTGAGGGGAGAATAAACCTATGGCGGCAGAAAGGGAGAAATCACACAGGGAGCGAAGCAATCAGGGGGATGAATTTTGATTTCGACTAATTTTAGGATTATTAAAAACGAATTTCAGTTAGAAGAAGCAAAAAAAGAATTAGATAAGTTTTACAACGAAAATGGTTATGTCGAAGTTGAGGCAAGAACTGCCAAAACTCGGACGCAGCGCCAAAACAGGGCATTACACGTTTTTTGCCGTCAACTTGCGGAAACCTTGAGAGAAAAAGACTTTGATACCGCTAAATTTTTCAAATCAGGATTTGAAGTGCCGTTCACAACGGAAATTGTTAAAGATAATGTTTGGAAACCAATCCAGCGCGCGGTAACGAATAAAGAAAGGTCATCGAAGCTATCCAGGACGGAAGTTTCGGAAGTGTTTGACGTAATCAATAGGCTTCTAGCTGAGAAGGGCATCCATGTTCCTTGGCCGGAGAAAAAAAATGACGATTGAAAAAAGTAAAGAATTATTGCGGCTGGAAATTATTCAGCACGTTTCTGCTTATCTTAAAAAAGGTAATAAAATAAACGAAATACCATTCGGAGAGCAAAATGAGGCTATTGATAGAAGTGCAGGGGGAAAAAGCCGAGGAAGTCATAGAGAGGGTTTCGGAGCTAAGTTTGCTTCTAACCGAGGTGAAGGATTTGTTGACCGAAGCAAAAAAAGATAGGGATAAATTTGATGATTAAAATCAGCAATGTTCAAGGCAGGACTAAATTAAATAACATGGAACAAACACGTTTTTCCTTGGAAAGTTTTAGGAAATCGTTTTTTGAAGACTATTCAATTACCTTAGAAGACGAGCAGATATATGAATATCTGATTACAAATTATGATAAATACAAGGATGAGTTTGAGACAAAGAAGCGGGAGATTGAAGAAGAAAGGATTGCATGGATCAAAGCAGCCGAAGACAAAACAAATGCCGAACTTGGTGAGCTGCGAAGCAAGAAAGTAGAGATGCAAACAAATAACAAAGAAGCCGTCAGGAAGTTGAAAGAGATTGACGGCAAGTGGCAAGAAGCTAAAGACAAAGCAGAAAAGGCTATTGAAGAACAAAAAGAATGGGAAAAAACCATAGACAAAAAAAGGGATTACATTCAATCTATTGAACAACACTTGAAGCAAAAAAAAGATGAATGCTCTTACTTTCGAGGAATGTACGAAAGCCTAAAAGAAAACCAGAAACCAAAGACTAAAAAATCTGCTGAGAAACCCTCAGAGAATCCGACGGATAACACATGGCAGTTAAGATAAGCCCCGCAGACAAATGGTTTTCCAAATGCGTTAGGGAATCTCAGGATTGGACTTGTGAGGTATGCAAAACAAAATACCCTGAGAACGCGCAGGGGCTGCATTGTAGCCACTACTTCGGCAGACGGAATTACAGCGTGAGGTTCTGCGCAGGGGGTTCGGGGGGCGTTACCAACGCTTTCAGCCATTGTTTCGGATGCCATCAAAAAATGGGCAGCAATCCTTATGACTTTACAAAATGGGTTACTGACACTATAGGAGAAGGGGCTTTAGAAATCCTGATAGAGAAACGCAACGATATCAGCGCCGCTAAAATGATAAAGAAAAATCTAAAAGATGTAGCAGCCCACTACAAATTAGAATTTGAGGGGCTACAAGCTAGAAGGGCTGGAGGGGATTCAGGGGTTCTAACTTTTACGCCTTATCTATAGGCAAGCCTTGCAAATCTTAACAGCGATTTTTAGCCCGTGTTCGACAAATACCACCATTTCCGTTGTGCCACCACCAGCCGTTGCCATTGCGACCCTTTCAAATTGACTATTTTGCGGCCTTCCAATGGTCATTGAACGCCGCGCATAGAGTGAGCCTCTATCGATATCTTTTTTGCATTTATGACATTTAAAGTTTTTTCTAGCTTTAATGAGCTTCATAACTTTTCCTTAGATGTTAAAAAATGATAGAAAAGAAGCGGCCATTATGGCCGCCCCCAGCAATGTCACGCAAACAGCGTGAAAAAGGTTTATTAATATTGATTTCATTGGTTTTGAATCCGTGTGATATGCCTTATCTGAAAATCAGGTATCGGCGGCACGTTGGGTTTAACATCATTCTCTAAAATTGAATGACCCTTGGCCGTATGCATAGAAATCTTGCTTTGAAACCCCTTTAAATGACTATTAAGCGCCAAAACATAGAAGCTGCGAGCTTTTAAGTGCCGCTTACTTACCGGCATTTCCCGTTCTAAATACCATCTGGCGTTTAAATTTAACGCCTCTTGTAAGCCGGTAATCATCTGGCGGGGATTGCAACCAATGGCTCTATCCTGGACAAAAGTTTTATTTAATGCGTTTCCCATGATTTCACCTCCAATCTGATTAGTTTGGAAAATAGTTTTTTATCGAGTCGTGCGTAATCGTCATCTAAGAAGCATTTAGCGTTAGCGCAGCGCGTTAGACTCGCATCAACTTTTTTCAGTGATTCAATGCTTTTTGATTCGTCGATCCGCTTATTCATCGATTCGTAGTTTTCAGAGTAGGGCATTTGTCGCAAATACCATGCTTGGTTATTCATAGTGACCCCGCCCTAGGTTATTTGCTGCCGCTAATGCTACATATTCACTATCTTTATTAGGCAGCTGGCCGAAATTGAGAATCTGACAATCCGGCCAATATTTCTCGATGAATTGCAAGGCCGCCTGTCGATAGTCATAGCGGTGAGCATCGACCGTGAGTTTATTATCACCGTCTGTTAATTTTATTCTAAGCGGCTTCTTATCTGTTGCTGATATATATTTAATATGTACTGTAATCATAACTTTTCCTCTATATAGGGCTTAATTGCCACTTCAAAGCGCACACAAGAGCGTATGCGCTTCAAAGTAACAACTACAGGTCGTCTTGCTCGATATGAAAGCCATAGCCATTTAGCCAACCTAGCGCCTTTTCCGTTATGCCATGCCAAGGCTCATCAACCCAATAGCCGCCGTGAGGTAGATTTGTTGCGGGTATGAGCTTCACACCCGCTGGAATGGTTGCTATGTAGCCGTAGGGCATAGCCTTATAAATAATTTCTTTGGTCGTTTTCATAACTTTTCCTTTTTTTAAAATTGATTAGTCCGAGCCGCCCAATCTTGTACGTAGTTAAATGCTTTCCCGCTTGCTTCTATCGCTGTTGAGGCTTTAAGTAATTGTGAATGGTCAACAATACATCTAGACTCGACCCATCTCTGAAGGTGGGCCATTTTGTATTGCTGCTGATTGAATAAGGCCGTGTCAAAACCTTGTAATTCTTTTGGGTTAAATTCGTTCATAACTTTTCCTTTCAGTTGATTGTGCCGATTAAGGCGCGGGTTAGGTTGTACGGTTGTAAGTAATCAACAGCTTGGCCGAGTATTTCGTGAGCTGTCGTTTTGACTTGGTTAGCTATCAGATGTGCGGGTGCGCTTTTCACGGCTGCGTGTTCTGTGGGTGTGAAGAGTCGTTCCATGCCGTCTGGTCTGACTATGTGCGGCTCTGTGCTTCGGTTCTTGGCATAGAAGCGGCCAATAGTTCCACAGGTCGTTTCATCGCCTGTT
>Ga0209337_1001984_pt1 | contig 15091 bp, 19 predicted proteins | sample LinPmetageLP53_FD_184044 | JGI IMG/M metagenome (GOLD analysis project Ga0209337, IMG submission 184044) | Marine viral communities from the Pacific Ocean - LP-53 (SPAdes) (version 2) | ecosystem: Environmental > Aquatic > Marine > Oceanic | place: Pacific Ocean | collected 2010-02-08
GACATTGGTTTAATGCCATCCACTTAAACGGCTTAGACCCCGAATGGGACGCCGACAGGGACATGGGTGTCCAATTGCACGAACGGCGGGGTTGAACATGGAAGGCGACTCTTTGGGTGTCTTATTGCTAAAGGGGCTGGGAGCCATGCTCTTAATCCCAATTCTTATCATATTGCTCCCCCTCGCCTACATATACTCGGTGGTGATGGAGTGACGAGCAAGAGTTCCTTTGACCGAGCATTCACCGTGCTGAAAGAAGGCCGGTTCCCTAAGTTCCGATCCACTTATCCCGGCAATTGTAAAGTGTGCGGAACATACATCTCGGCTGGAACAGAAGTGGAATACAACACCATTCTTGGTGGAATCCAGTGCCCGTTCAATTGCGGGAGGGCTTACATTGTCTAAGGCGTTCATCAAAGCCTTCGCTTTGCTCAAAGCACCCCTGTATTATCCCCAAGAAGACTGGGGTGATATGGACGACCCCGACTACAATGGCCCCACCGAAGGTGGCCCATCAATACGGGAGAAGGCTCTCTTTCCCGACCTCATGTCGGATCTGATGGGGCCAACAGGATTCGCCGATGTTTCGTGGCAATCGCAGGACGGTATGGCGAGAGGTGTCGCTCAACAGAATTGGGACACAGGGCAGGTGAATGTTCACCACTTTGAGGTAGCAACCCCTGTGAGGGACAGTGGACTCGGTGAATCATACCTTCGTGAGATGATTGAGGAACTTGAACAGGAAATGGGCGGTCAAACTGAACTTGGGCAATTTCATGCCCATGCTACAAAGGTTGAACCCGAAAAGGCTGGGTTTTGGGACAAAATGGTTGATCGTGGGGCAATATCCAGTGCTTCATCACGAACCAACCCCCGTGTGACCGTTGATGGCAAACACTTCGCACCTAAAATCAGCAGTGATAAACTGCAACCGTGGAATTGGTTGGGCGAAGACGACATTTAGCGTTATCGTGGGCCAGCCTTGCGTGATGAAATCACATCATCAATGCGGAGAATCATGGTCGCTGTTTCAACAGCCGACTTCAATGCCTGTGCAACGACACGCTTTGGCTCATACACACCGGCTTCGCCCATGTGCATGACACCACCAGTCAATACATTGACACCGTGATGATGGTTTCCTTCGGCATGTGCCTTGCGTAGTGCCATCATTTCGTCAACAGGGTCAAGACCACCGTTTTCAGCAAGTGTTCGTGGAATGACTTCAAGTGCCTGTGAGAAAGCCTCCAAAGCCATACGGTCACGACCACCGATAGTGAGAGCGTATTCGGCAAGATCCCTGCTTAGAGAAGCATAGATTGACCCGCCACCAGTGAGAACTTCGCCGTCTTCGTAGGCAACGGCCACTACACCGACCGCATCGTCAAATGCTCGTTCAATTTCTTCAACGAATGGTGCTGTGCCGCCTCGGAGAAGCAAGGTGACAGCCGAAGAGTTCGGTGTGGAGAAGAAAGACATTGGCAATTCGCCCACTTTCTTTTCCGTGAGGCTTTCACAAGAGCCAAGAGCCTCTTCAACATCCTCAAGGTTGTTGATGATACCTGCGCCCGTAGCACGGGAAAGTGCCTCCATGTCGGAACGCTTGACCTTTTCAAGCGCAAACACGCCAGCCTTTGACAAATAATGCTTGGCAAGGTCGTCAATTCCCTTTTGGCAAACAACAACGGTCGCTCCGCTGTCAACAATTACCTTGACAAGTTCACGGATGTAGCCTTCTTCCTGCTCTAAGAAAGCAGTGATTTGGTTTGGATCGGTGATTTGGATATTGGCATCCATTTCAGTGGACTTGACTTCAAGTGGAAAATCAATGAGAAGCACCTTTCCGTCGGAAACACCCGCTGGCATACCACTGTGCGCTCGTTCCTTGTCAACAATAATGCCGCTGATGAGTTCGCTGTCATGTGCGTCACCGCCAACAGCCTTCACCACATTGATTTGAGTTAGGTCAACAGAACCGTTTTGGGAAAGTGCCTCCACTGCATCAACGCAAATAGCACCGAGGTGGTCTTTGATTGAAGCCGATGATTTGCCGGTGAGTGCTGTGGTTGCGATAGCAAGCAAGCGATCTTCGGTCTTTTCAGCATAAGTATCTAATTTACCTGCTATGAATTGCCCTCCTTCACGGAATGCCGAACAGATCGTGGTTGGATGGATGTTTTGGGTGATGAGTTCTTCGGACTTCTTGAGAAGTTCACCGGAGAGAACGACCGCACTGGTTGTCCCGTCGTAGCATTCTTGCTCTTGGGTCTTTGCGACTTCAATAATCATTTTCGCCGCAGGGTGATCGATGTCCATTTCACCGAGGATGGTTGCTCCGTCGTTGGTGATGATAACATCCCCACCTTCGTCAACCAGCATTTTGTCCATGCCTTTCGGGCCGAGAGTGCTTCGCACTGCGTCAGCGACCGCTTTTGCGGCGGCGATGTTGTTTGACTGTGCCACTCGTCCGTGGCTTCGCTCGGTTCCTTCTTTGAGAATGAAGATTGGTTGCTGTCCGTTTGGCATCATGTTGCTCAACCACTGCTCATCATCAATGGCTTATCAATGTTGTGAGGATTAACACCCTTGACATAAAAATAAACGGGTTCGGGATGGTTTCATCGGCAGTTATTTCAAACCCGCTTTACATAGCGCACCCATGCCGAGTATGGGAGGACGACCTTCGCCGCCCAACGGCGGGCCTCGGATTGGGTTATACCCCGATGCCCAACCCCCAAACGAATACGGTGAAATTGAAGTTCCCGAAGAAGTCCAAATGGAGGACGGTGACTCATGTTGCGACGATGCAAAAGACAAATTGGCACAGGCTTGGATTCAATCAAACGATATGTCGCCAGCACAAGGCCAGCGGCTTCGGACAAATCTTGATGAAATGTCATGCGACCAATTTAGACAAATGCTTGAAAACATAGACGGCACTGGGCCGGGCACCGATATGGCGCAACACCTTCAAGTCGTAGCACGGGATAAGAAAATCTTAGATGAATGGGACGAATGCGCCAGCGGAACAAGCATGGGGATGAAGTATGCCTCGGCAGATCCGTTTGAGGCTGGCTGGAACCATGTTGCGAAAGCCAACGAGGGCGGTCGCCCGATGGATAACGGGCTTGCGGTTCGTCAGCGAATCAACGACATTCTTTTGCCCGACGAAGACACCATACCCGATGTAGCAAACCTGCAAACCGACATGGGCAACGACCCGTGCTGTGGAGAAGCAAGGGAATTGTGGCGTGATGGCTTAATTGAAGGCTGGGGCGATAGCACCTTTACAAATGACCCCGAAGGCGGGCAATCCATTTTGGAAATGTATGATGCTATGTCCTGTGAAGAGTTCCGCCAATCCTTAGAAAACAGGTTTGATGCACAAGGCTACGCCGCCTTGTATGGGAGGCGGAGTTTAACAAGAGGGGGTTTGAATCCACATAGCCCACGCTCCAATCATTCGTGGGAGGACTCCCTCGCAAACCGTGTTATGGAGGCGTGGGACAAATGTGCCGAAGCACGCATACCTCCAACACCCGAAGGGGACATGGGGGGCGAAGACATGGGATTCTATGCCTCCGCAGATCCGTTTGAAACCGCATGGGACATCGTGCAAAAGCAAATCGGGCGTGAAGACTTTACTTACCGAATGGCTGTTCAACCCCACATGATGTCAAACAAGTTCGGCAACATGCCTCCCGAATTGGGATTAAGAACCTCCGGTCAATTACCAATCAAAGAAGCCATCCGGCACCTTGAGAACTCTCAAAGCATTGAAGACTTCGCACGCACGAAGGGTTGGGAAAGTGCCGAAGATGTTGGATTGAGATTAGAGGACTTTGACAGTGAAGACCAGTTCTATGAAGCCCAAGCCGAAATGGGCGTCGGCTACGACCCCTTAGATCATTTAGCAAACGAATACCAGTATTTTCGCCCCTATCATGCTAAAGACATAGCGAGAAGACCGGATGGAGGCATCACAGACGCAGAAATCCTGCGTGTCAACATGGAAGGTATGGGACACCCCAACGAGTATAGAGAAGGGTTCCCGCCAGTGGCAAGGGAAACCATGCTTGAAGGACTTGACTCAAGGCTTGAAGCAGGTGCGAAAGTGGCACCAGTGTCCGGTGGCTCAATAAGTGCGTTGGGACAAGGCCCGATGATCGATGTCAACCCTGCGTTTGCAGGACTGGGACTGGGATATTCAACCCTCGCATCCCTCTTAGAAAACACTGGGAGGCTCCAAGAAAATTACATGAGTGCGGGTGGACTTGCTACACTACAAGGTCTTGGTCGCCAATTGGATGAAGCGGGTATTGGACACAAATTGGGTGTTGCACCCAGTGTGGGAAGACCAGTGATGAATGCCCAGCAACAATTGAACAATTGGCAAGATAGCAACGCTCGCTATCCCCATCAAGGGACTGTTCAAATGTCAATAGACGATGGAACGCAATTGACACATCAAGGAACACCGGACAAATTAGGCTACATCACACATTCAATCAATCAGCAATTAGACAATGAACAGCCCTCAACGGTTCAAGAATTGAAAGCCATGCTTGAGGCTTCAAAGCAATTGCGGCAACACAATTCTAATTTGCCACCAACATTGAACAGGTTCCCTCCATTCTCGGCACCTTCATGGCAAGATCGCATAGCATGGGGTGAATGAATGAGGGCAATTGATGTGGGTTTTTGTCTGTTGAAAAACGACGACTTAGACGACATCGCTCCCGAAAACAAGGGCGGGGATTGCTATTACAATTCATTCAATCACATGTGCGCCAATCCTAATCACACACTTGTCCATGCTCAAGTGACTCCACTCATGGGGCCACTGGCTGGTCGTCCTTATGGGCACGCTTTTACCACCTTCATGGGCGAAGACGGCAAAAAGATGGTTCACGACCCCAGTGCTGATGGGGGCAAAGGAATGACAATGCCCGCTGACATGTATTATGCTTTAGGACAAATCCGTGCCCCGAACATGGTTGAATACACTCAAGAGGACATGATGCGCCAAATCCAAGACACCATGCACGCAGGGCCGTGGGATCCAATGACTGAACGATGGATGCACAGTTCCGACGAAGATCGCCAAAAGAAGCGTGAGATGGATGGCGAATTGCTTGACGACGGTGAGGAATGATGGTGAGGTATAAGGGGCATCCAAGTCGTGGTGGACGACGGGTTGATTCGGCTATGCTCGCTCAAATGCGTGCTGATATGTCGGGTCGCTTTGGTTTAAAACCACTCGTTCGGCACACAGGGTCAAAGAATACCCCGCACCACCGCATGATTGAAAGAAACCTTGCTCAAGGCTCTAACCGAATACAGGTGCCTTATGGTGGCCCTGCTAATGAGTTCTTCAACATTTTACCTCAAATGGGAGGCGACTACAACGAAATGGATATTCCGACAGCCGCTTTGGTTGAGGCAGTTAAAAATCAAAGCCCGCAAGGCACGAACATTGATTGGGGCATGACACAGGGATTGGACGATCAAGGATTGAAAGACCTTTGGCGAACTGGCATAAAAGGCCCAAATGTCACTGAAAGAAAACGAGGGGATCCAGTTCCGCAGGACACATTGGCGTATTATGACACATTGATACGAGATGGTGTGCCTTTGACTTACGACCAACGAATCGGTATGGCTCTCAACCTATATCGCAACAAAAGAGCAGGGCATGTGGGCCAAATACGCCACAACAAAGTCCCATTTGAAGGAATGGTTTGGCCGAGCAACGCTCCCGATGTCAGCACCATGCGTTCTTTGCCCCCAACAGAAAACCTGTTGAATTGGAGGGAACCACTTCAAAATGTCAATGTTCGGCAGGGAGATGGTGCCGAAGCACTGGCTGAATGGGACATTGATGGGTTATTGGTGAATGACCCTCCGTATTACGGCCAACCGGGCACTTACGGCGAAGGATTTGACCCAAGACCAATGATGGCTCAATTGGATGAAAGAATCCAAGAAGGTCAGCCAGTGTTGGCTTTTGACAGTGCAAAAAACATTGAGGACTACAAAGACATAGGGTTGGACACCACCATTATTCAAAGGCCCGACAATACTTCGGGCAACACGGAAAGGCGTGGCCCCGTGCCCGAAATGGTCGGTGTTGCGAATGTTGAAGACTTTGACGGGCATTCAATTAACCAATTGTTGGAGAACCACGGCTACGGTGATTTTCTCCCAAAAGAAAGTTCAGCACAGACAGCATTATTGGACTTTGAGAACTCCGAACCCCAAAATGCCTTTGAACATGGATGGGCTGTGCTGAAACAGGGGGGACACTGATGGCGACACCTTTTGACTGGAAACGAACGAGGGCTGGTGAAAAACACATAGGTCTTGGAAACCTCCCCAAAGACGACTCAATATCCACTTTCCGCAACATCAGTCAAGCCGTTCCCGGTCGTGATATGCGCTTGCCTCCTGCACTGCGCCCACTTCACTTCGATCAGTTCCCATCAGATCCAAAAGACCCAACACGAAGAGGGCCGGGTATGGTTGCTATTCAAAGAAAATTGGTCGGCAGTGACGGCAAATCAAAAGGAAAACACAGCGTTGAAGCGGCGACTCAAGTTCCTTTACTTGACCCAATGGTGTCAATTGACAGAACAGCCCAACAAGACGCTTGGCACGGAAACAAAGCATACAGGGGAGAAATACAAGGAACACCGAGGGCACCGGGCAGAACGCTTCACGCACCCATCAGTGGCTCTTTGCCAGTATCGGAATCCCAACAATACCTCATGGGCGATGCTTTGCCCGAAGATGTTCACAATTATGATGTTGAACTTGATCACAACGGAAACGCAAGAGTCCTTGATGAAGAAGGGCAACAAGCGGATTTAGTGACATACCGCCCGTTCTTTTACGACGCTCAAGGGAATATCGTTTATCGGGACGACACTGCCCAAATGGAACCCGAAGAACATAAAGAATTGGCTACTCACCCCCTGTTTGGACGAAGAACAAAGACCCAATCCGAACACATGGGTCGCCCTCTCCCTCACCAAATCACAGGAACAGGCGACTTCGTTATGTTCCCAGCAGGGCCAGTCGGTGAAATGGCCGAACCTATCCCTATCAGTCAAGGAACACGATTCGCAGGAAACACTGGTGTCGTGACCCCTCACGGCATGTATTTTCCTAAAAACATTGATTGGACGAATGTTCAACGAGCCGAAGGACTGGCTGAACTCGGTGCTGTTCTCATTAAGGCTTTAGGCGACCCCGGTGAAATGTTTCATTGGGACAAGTTCTTGGGGGGCGAATACCCAAAGAACAGAAAGAAAATTGAAGGCGACCCGTCTTCGGGAAGTCAAGACATTTGGTCGTTTGTTGATCTGAATCCCCGCAAAGTGGACGATTTTTTGATGGAAGACGGAAAACAAAGAGAGGTTGACATTCCTTTGGATTTGGATTATGAATTGCCAGCCTACAAAGACATTCGTGGCGATTTACCTACAATGGAACGAAAATTGAAACCCGAACAGTTCGCACATTATGGTGAACCAAATAAAATGCCCGGTAAATCTATTATGGATGCACCAGCAAGAGCATGTGTTTATGCGACAAGGGACAACCCATCCACTGCTTGTGGGAACTGTTATGCTTGCGATTTCAATTACAGGATGAATGCGACTCAAACCTCTCACTGGCGAAACCTCTATCGGATGTTGGAGTTCCCCGAACAAATGGGTTCAGCATATCAACAAACCTTAACCCCTCAAGCGATGTTAAGTCGTGAATCAATGGATGATGATTTGGTCACAAGACTTCTCGCTGGTGGCGATGCAAGAGGGGCGGGTGCTTACGCTATGGCTGACAGGATTTTGCGAAGGAATCCACATGTAGCAGGGTGGATGTCAACAAGACAAACACCCTACCTCCAACAATTTGGTGATTCAAGAGGTTGGGAGGACGGTGCTATTGCTGACAATTTGAACATTCAAGTGTCATTACCCGGTAAAATGCTCCCCGAAGACATAAGAGAAGGATCGACATACATGGTGGACGACCACGAAATTGATTTACATGCTTTGAGCCAATGGAAGCGGGCCGACGGAAAACCTGCTATCGGCTTCACAGGCTACGACAAAATACCCAAAGATCCCAATACTACAATTTGTCCAGCAACAATACCCGGCAACCCCCACAAATGCAACGAAGTTCCCGATCCATTAACTGGACAGATGAAGTGTCGCAATTGTTTCCGACCCGCCGCCCGCACAGTGTATTTAGACAACAAAAAACCTTTGGAAACTGCACCACCTTCAATGAGAGAATCGTTCCTTGAAGAATGGTGGAAAAACAATCGTGTTGCTTGAATCAAGGAATAGGAGCCATTGGCATGTGGTTGGTGTGTGAAATCCCAGCGGCACCAGTCGGGCCGTTATTTCCTTCACAGGTCTGCAATTGTTGAATTAAAGAATTGACGAGGTATGCGGTTTCAGTGTTCCCCGACACATTGTTCGCCACAGCCCACTGATTCAACCATGTTATGTCACTGTCAAACAAACGCTGTGGGCGTGTGATGTTCGCAATCAACAATTGTTCGTCAATCCAAGCCGCTTCGTCTTGAAGAATACTTTCGGAACCGGCCATTAAAGAAACCCATGCGGTGGTTCCTGTTGGTTGGTTTGAAGTGGTTGCGAATAAAGGGTGATTGAAATAAGCCAACACTGCGACAGCGGCCTTGAAATCAAAGTCAGCGGCCAAGTTCTCATCGGTGTGGCGTTGGATCCATGACGATAGGAGAGGGGCACTATTGGGAGATGCGCTTACAATTCGGTTGTATGAACGCATGGCGGCAACGGCTTCCGGCATATTCGGGCTTGACATAGATAGCGGATAGCGTCGTCGTATTTAATCACAACCTTCATAGCCTTGACAGGAGTGGGATTTACACATGAGCCGTCATGTGTCAGTCGTGATGCCCGATGAATTGTTCGCTGAAATGGAAGCGGCAAGGGGCCGAGAATCAAAGTCCTCTTTTGTATGCCACATATTGAAAGAGTTCTTCAATGAAAAGAAAAAGGGAAGTGATGAATAATGCAACAACCAATAGCACCTCAACCACAGCGTTCGCCCCCGTGGGCTGGCGGCGACGACAACAACAGAATTGACATCAATTTGATCGCTATGCTTTTATGGCAATCGCTTTTGACTGGCGTTTCGGTCACAGTGTCGCATTTGGGCTGGTATTTGCCGGATGCCACAGCGGGTGAAATGGGACTCCAATATGGCCTTATTGCCTTTGGTTTCCTGTGCGTTGCTATGGTTCTGTTTCATGTTGGAGGTATTCGTGACTCGCTTGCACTCCGAGCCGAGTTCTCCCAAGAAGGTCGCCATGACAAATGGCTTCGCAACCAACAAAGACTACAACAACGCCGCATGAGAAAGGATTACTCTATGAACCAAGAGTCACAGATGTATAAACAACAACAGTGGCAACAAGTAGCAGATCCTTCACAGCAAACATTCGGATTACCAAACACCGAAGAAACCAATAACGAGAAAAATAACGAATAGTGTGGTGGGACATGATGTGGCCTTTCAATACCGCACAGGAGCGACAGGCCGAAGCCATGTCGGCGATTCTTGCTGAAAACGCTTACGACCGAAGGATGGAGCGAGCCGCTTGGACTGTAAAATCTATACTTGCTTTTGTTGGAGGAATAGCCCTCTCTTTCTTTGTTTTGCTTGGCTTGGACATTTGGCTTGAGATTAACCCGACTTCTGTTTGGAACTGGATTCGGGGGAAGTGAAGTGAATGGCAACATGGATGCTTGCTGGACATTTGCTAATGGGTTCAGCCCAGTTAGCGGCTTATGTATATCGTTTAATTAGACCGCACAAAATCGCTATATTCGGGCCTTCTTTGGCTGGCAAAACCACACTTGATCAATACTTGACCGTGCCGGGGGACATCGATCCGATACCCCATGAGATGAGAACCACTCACCCTGTGAAGCATGGGGTTTTTCAAATGCCCCACTCAACAAAGAAACAAGTTCGCTGGAAAGGGGAGAAGACACCTATTATGACAACAGACATAGGGGGTCAATCCCAATACTGGAACCTATGGGCCGAGGACATGATAAATAGAAACACCAGTGTTGTTTTCTTCGTTGTTGACGATAGGGTCACTTGGTCGCAACCTGCTATGCAAGAAGCCGTTGCTGGTTTCAAATACTTGACCGACATCATCGTCAATAAACGATACCCCAGCACTTTCTCACGAAGCATGAAGAAAAGGGCTAAGAATTACAAGCCAAGTGTTGTATGTTTAGTTCTCAACAAAATGGATCTGTGGTGGACGAACGAATCTCAACAGATGTGGGACATGGGACTTAAGCGTCAGCACCCTATGGTCGCACCGTTTCAAGAGGACATGAGGCGATTAAGGAGAGCCGCAGTGGCGACGAATGTTGAGGCTATGGCGGCTCAATACGGCTTGAATGTTGAGGGTGCTGTGATGAACACACTGAACATGATTTGAGCCGCAACCCTTTTCATGTTGTCAGTCCTCACAGGGTCAAGGGGGAGTTATCAGTGCGGTTCAATCCATTCGGCAACGGCGGCATTTCACTTAACGGTTTGACCGACGATGAATTAAAGATGTTGGCTGTTCATACAGGCGTTTCTTATGACATGTTGAAAACACAACAGCGGGCTGAAATGGCAACCGCCGGATCGAATGGTGGCGTTGAGGGAGAATCTCTCATCCCAACAGTGGAACTTAAACTCGTCACTAACACCAAAAACCCACGAAAGGCTCGCAAAAAGAACATCAAGAAAATGCGTAAAGCCCTTCGTCCACCAAATTACAATTTGGGTCTTTTCAAAATATACCGCTACAACGCCGCACATGAGTGCGCTTGCTGTGGCGTTGATGTGCGCCGTTTCCTTGAAGGTGACAACGCATACAACCACATTGTTGACGAGAAGACAGGGTTGTCTTTGGCTGACATCTATTGGTTTGACGAAGACACTGGGCAAGCACGAAAACCTCTCGCTCGCACACATGGAGATCACGGAGATGAAATGAACGCTACACTTTGTCCCGCACATTTGCATATTTATCACACCTTGAGGTGCATGGTTGATGAACACGAATTGGCCGAAGAAGGTTTTGGCAAAGTAGTCGCTAAAGGCACTCGTTTCTTGAAAGTTCCCGGTTTGGGCAAGTCGCAAAGCAAAAATCGTTCAACCCCCGAATCGTTGGCAAAATACGCCCAGTTCTTTCAAATGATTCAAAAAGACGCTCAATACTCAAAGGGTGTGGTTCTTAATCAGCACACTAACCCAATAACTGGCGTTGCTGATTTAGTGACTGTGACCTTTGATATGCGGGCTATGCAATTAGAGCAAATGACACAACAACAATCTATGATGGGCGTTTCCCCTCAAGACATGCAGGGCACTATGGTGCCTCAAGAGCCAATGATGGCACAATAATAAACAGGTGAATAATATGGGACTATTTGGATTTGGTGGAAATAAACCACAGACTACACAGCAATTCGGTGCGCCTTCACTGACCGCACAGCAAAACCAATTCGGCGGAATGCAAGGATATGGGATGCAACAACCCCAGCAAATGGGTGCTATGGGTATGATGCAACAGGCACAGAACCCTATGATGCAACAAGCCGCCAACGATCCAGTTCTCGCAACCTCTCAATTATTGTCAATGTATGACCCCGTGTCAGCATTCATCGTCACTCAAAACCTGCCCTTGATGCTGGACTTGGTTGGAGAAATAGTGCAATTATCACTCAAAGAGTTCTTCAACAACATTTCTTTCACCATTGAAGACAATACAATGAAATTAGATGCTGGTTCAATGCCTTCAAGCCTCGCAACGCTTTCACCGGAAAACCTTGCTTTGACACTACAAAAGACACAAGGTGCGGCACAGAATGTGCTAAATGCAAATCAACAACAATTACAAATGTTCCTTGCGGCACACCAGCAAGGCATGATGATGAGCAACATGAATGGGGCACAACAGCCCGGATTCTTCGGAAGCCTTCTTGGAGGCATGATGGGCAACGCTGTTCAAAATCAAGGTGGCTTCGGAGCAACAATGGGGCAAGGCGTGAATATGGCCGCTAAGGCGGCACCATTAGGACTGTGATAACATGGGAAATGAAGAGGAACAAGCAATTAGCGGAGAGGTTTCGTGGTCGTCGGCCACGATTGATATTTTGAGTCCAAAGAAATTATTGGTGGAAAGCGCAACGATGATCTATATCATTTCATTCATCCTCTTTTCCTTTACTGTTTTGGTTTGGAAAGGGCCAGCGTTGGGAACCAGTGCTGTCATGGCTATGTTCTTCGGTTTGATTCTCACTGGCACTATCGCCATCCGTCAATACGCATCCTTTCGCTATTGATGGGCGCAGGTATTCCGTCCCGCATTCACAGGCGTATGATGTGAAACCTCCCCCCACCCCAGTCGTTCGGCACAAATCACCGAAGTGTGTGGCTAAGAAAAAAGACGGCTCGGCGTGTAAAAACCGACCGATGCTTGATAGCGATTTTTGCGGTGTTCATCGCCGTAAGAATGAAAAGTGAAATAAACTCACCCGCCATCGGTAAAATATGACGGGGAGGCGTGTCCGTAGGAATTGTCCCTTCTGCCAAGAGGACAGACGCGATCAGTGGGAGCAACAAATCCGAATCGGTTTGCTTGAATCTGTTGAATTGGATATGACCCACGACTGGCCCGAAGGCACTGCACATCGCCACATGAGAAGGCATTCCGGCGAATATCATAACAACAGCAACACGGAATGTCCTTTATGCACTCATCCCGAAAGAGCCAACATTGAACACGCCGTCCTTGAGCGTCTTGTCAGTATGGACGACATGGCGACTGAATTGGACATTTCCGAAGAGGCTTTTGCCCAACACATGGAAAATCATACCCAACCTATCATTCAACGACAAGTCAACATGGAGGTCATGCCAGCCGCCATTGACAGCGCACGGACAGCCATGCAACAAAGTGAGCGAAACCTCCAACGACTTAATGGACTATTCAATGCCCACTTGGATCTGATGCAAGAGGAACGGATGGAGTCGGGGACACTTGACTACAAGGGATTAGACACCGCAGTGAAATTGCACCGTGAAGTCCGTGATTCATTGACCGAGATTGGCGAGTGGCTGGAAAAGGCCGAAGCCGTTGGTGGCAACGAACAGGTCAGCGTCTTGACAGTCATACAAGCACACTTCTCCGAAAAGTCGCCCGAAGAGTGGCGAGTCATGCGTAAGGCATTAGCCGAAGCGGGGGTGCTTGGAGATGAGTGAACGAGCGTTCAGCACAGGTTGGTCTATTATCAAAGCAAAGACACCTCGCTTTTGCCCCATGTGCATGTCGGAGGAATTGGAACTTGACACGAAAGAAGATAACCTGCGGGAATTGAAAGAGGGGAGAGGTTCGTATCGCTTTGATAGGGATCCCGCTTATTTGAGGCGTGAAGAACAAAAAATCATGCAAGGGCCGAATTATTGGGGCTATTGCGTGGATTGCGATTATGAAATGGAGGGTTAGTCAATGAGTGAAAGAGGCTATCAAACAATCCCAGCGTTGATGTTGAAGCACACAGAATACGCTGAACTATTGCACGGCAATAGCGACATTTTCACAATGCTTGAAGCACTGCAAATGTGCGACGCACTTGAAGAAGTCGTCGGGGTTTGGAAAGAAGGTCTTGACGCATTTGGCCTCACATCCCAAGAGGATTGCTCAAGTGAAGCATTGGGCGCAATCATGATCATGCGTATGGGCTTTCACGATCTCAAAAAGGCTTTGCCCGAAGTTCCCCGTGAAGAAGCCGACGAACTTTTGCGTTCCGTAGCAAGGGCGTTCTTGCCTTTGGCTCAATCATACTCCAAGACACCAATGTTGGCACAGTGGTATATGGGACTCCCTATACTCGTTGCCGAAACATACAATCGCTTGAGGGGGCAAAGATAATGCAAGCAATAGGACGAAACGCATTTTTGACTGGACTTGAGTTCATCAAGGAAGATCCGTGTTGGGATGGCTACGAGCAAGTCGGCATGAAAAACAAGGGAGGGCGTGAAGTCCCGAATTGTGTGCCAGCGAGCAAGAAAATACCGAACAGCAAAAAGAAGGACAAGGTGAAGAAGGCCACATGCAATTGCGATACATGCGATTTATTGGCAAAGGCACTTCTTTCTAAGAAAAGCGACAAGCCTTTTCATGGCTATAACCCCAAAGTCCACAGCCGAAAGGGTGGATTAAACGCCGCTGGGCGAGCAAAGGCCAAGCGTGAAGAAGGAGCGAACCTCAAACCACCAGTCACCGAAAAGAACCCGACTGGCAAAAAGAAGGCACGAAAGAAGTCCTTCTGTGCCCGCATGGGTGGTGTCAAAGGGCCGACCAGCAAAGGCGGCAAAAGGACACCAAAGGGTGCCGCACTTGATAGGTGGAATTGCTAATGAAGAAAACCTCATGCTGTTGCGGAGCGACAAAGGCGAACCCATGTGCGTGCATGAAGAAAGGCGTGATGGATTGCTCAAGCAAAGAACCAAAGTGTCCTTGCTACAAAGCGAAGGACTTGAAGAAGTCTTTTACTATTGGGTGGTCTGTGGTGAAGAGTCCATGCACAATAGAAAAAGGCGGTGGCCCTCGTTGTCCGACATGTGGATTGGATAGTGCCACACTATCAATGACGGGTTGCCCTATGCAAGTTAGCAAAATGAATCCACGCTTGCCAAAAGAAGGCGCACTTGACGGAGTTCTCTCAAGGAACCCCGACCCACCAACCATGAACGCTGGTATGCCGAGAGATCCCGATTTGTTGGCTCGTTTGAAGCGAATGCACGAAGCAAAAATGAAGGCGAAAGAGGAAAAGGAAAACGCTGTTGACTTTGACCCCGAAACCGCCAAATACGGAATTAACAATTTAGAGTGATTATCATGTCAATGGCAAACCCCCGTCGCAATCCCGCCGAAGAATCCTTACGGGTTGCGGAGTTCACTGGTGGTTTTCGTGGTCGGGAGATGATGGGGGACTACGATGTCAACCCG
>Ga0209337_1001985_pt1 | contig 15089 bp, 23 predicted proteins | sample LinPmetageLP53_FD_184044 | JGI IMG/M metagenome (GOLD analysis project Ga0209337, IMG submission 184044) | Marine viral communities from the Pacific Ocean - LP-53 (SPAdes) (version 2) | ecosystem: Environmental > Aquatic > Marine > Oceanic | place: Pacific Ocean | collected 2010-02-08
AATAGTACCCATTACATGTTCACCCTCTCTCCTTAGACCTTTTGCATCTACAAATTTTCCTACTTTAGATTTTTCAAAGTTATCCCAACCACCTGTTTGATACTTTTGCTTATAACCACCTTTTTGTTTAATTCTTTTTAAATTTTGAATAACATTTTTGTCTAATGGTATCTGTGAATATTGATCTTTACCAGCTATTATTATATCATATCCTTGATCTTTAAGTTTTTGTAACTTTTCTCTACTCCATGTCTCATCTATATTTATATGATAAGGTTTTGAATATCTCATATTTGCTTGAAACATTTGCTTACTACTTCCGTCATATGCGCCTTTATTAGGACCAAACCAAGCTAGATTTGCCTCAGTAGAAACTCTTGATGGAGGGCCTTTACTAGTACCCGGAGGACGAGTAACTAGATTGGGACGAGTAAGATCTAAAGGCTTCATTATATTATCTGCTAATTCTGGACTAACTGATCTGTAAACTGTGCTTTTATTTTCTAAAAGTTTTTGATTATTTACTGGAACTTTATATTCAGGAATATTTTTAGTTATAGGTGTTTTCTTTCCAAAAAGTTTTTTAAATCCTTTTTTAATAGCGCTTCCTGGGACAAATGGAAGCATAAATCCTGCAGCATTTAAAGCTGCGCCCCCATAATTACCTGCTCGTAAATCTTTTATAGTGTTTTTAGCATCAATTACTTCTCCAGCATAAGGTAAAAAAGAAGCTGCTAATTCTGCATCTTCATAATTTACTTTTTGATTTTTTCTCCTTTGTTCAACTGCTTCTGGACTATAATCATTAGTTTTCTTAAAATTAAATCCACCTTTTTGCTTAAATCCTTTTTGCATATCTGCATAAGATTTTTTACTTATAGTACTATTTTTTTTGCTTTTAGAAGTTCCTGATTTTTTCTTGTGGTTTATATTATGATACAGACCTCCAGCATGATACTTTCTTACTCCACCTGTTTGATAAGCAGGAGGTGATTCTATTACTGTCCCTGCATAAGGACCAGTTGGTAAATCTTGTATTCCTGGGGGTACATTTTTATAACTTTCCACTAAATGTCCTTGATCATCTATTTTTTGAATATCAATAGGGGCTTCCATCCCAACAGTATTAAATGACTGGTTAGGCTGTACATCAGGGAAAGCCATACTAGCTTGAGTATTCCCCATAGCATGTTGTTCCCTTAATCCTATTTCTTGTTCTTGTGGAGTTTGAGCAACTTGCATTTGTTGCTGTTGTTGGTCTACCTGACTTTGATATTGACTAATTATATCTATTCCTTGGTTTGCAGCATTAAAAACTTCCGTTATACTCCCAGGATACCCAGAAGCTTTAACTCTATTTAATATATCTCTTCTACTTTCGTTTGTTAGCATTAGACTTAGCTATATCTTGTTTTATTTTACTGTCTTCTCTTTTTACTTGATTAGATTCTCTAGAAATTTCAGACTTATCATCCTCTGTCCTCATCTTCTCTGATAATTCCCTCTCTTTTAAATCAAGTTCTCTTTGTTTAACTTCAAAATCTCTAATCATTTTTTCTAAATTAAGAGAATGTCCTTCAGTATCTTTTCTAGATTCAGCGCTAATTAAAGCTATTTCAATATCTTTTTGCCTGTCTTTTTCTTTCTCAATATTTTCAGCCTCTACTGCCATCTGAGCTGCTTCCATTTGCTGTTGTTGCATTGCTTGTTGAGCTTGTTGTTGTGCTTGCTCTAATTCTTCTTGTGCTTTATCTGCAGCTTTAAGATTTTTCTTAATTTGTGAGAAACTGTCAGAATCTAACATATCAGCTAAAGCTCCCGGTTTAGTACCATTTTGCATCATAGATTGCGTTAATCCTTTAATATTTTGTAACTTCTCTTGATCCTTACCTGCGTCAGAAACAAATATCCCGTAATTAGTTTCCATATGCTGCATACTATCTAAATCTAAAAAGTCTGTAGTTCCATCAGGCATAACATACATACTTTTTTTACCTGTTAACCAAGCTTCTTTAGAATAATCTAATAATGCTTGAAAATCTCTTTGTTCCATTCTTTCAAACTTCCTGAATAGATCTTCAGTAATATGTGATGATTGTAATATAGCTTGTTGTGAAGACGCTTTACCTTCATAGGCTCCAATCTCACCTTGTCTTTGCCTACTTACTCCAGATATTTTTTCCCATTCTTGTAAAATAGATTCTAATAGTGTCACATATTGTTGAATAGTCTTAATAGACATATCAAGAACTGATTGGTGTTGCGGATTTAATTGTATCCCTTCTTTATTATAATCTACCCAGGCAATTCCTGTACCTTCAACATAATACATAAATTTATCCATATCCCATTTCTTTGGGATCATATTAATATCAAATTGAGCAATCATGTCTTTACTTTTAGCAATAGAGAGTTCTAATCTATATTTATAAATATTATAATTTAATTGATAAGGTATCCCTAATCTAACTAAAGAAATATTAGATGAGTTAATATCAGAATAACGTCTCCCATTAATAGGGAGTTTACATTTAGAAGGGTTATCTAAAGATAATCTTTGGTGTGAGATTGGATTTATATTAATATAAAATCTCCCGTCAACTCTAGTTCCTTCCCATACTTCATTAACCCATTTCCAGTCTAATTTAGCACCTTGTTCTTTTAATTCTCTAGGCATTCTAAATCCATCTTCTACTTCTAACTCTTCTATCATATTAGTTTCAGGATCCATAAAAGTTAAAAACCCAATTCTTTTCCTAGATTTCCAATAGACATTAACTACTTCAAGCAATCTATTTCTAAATGCATTAGCATCTCTATTAGATGAGTTAGCATATAAAAAAGAAACATCACTCTCAGAATGTCTAGGCTCTTCAAGCTCTAGTACTTGTTGTTCAGTTAAGCTTTCATAATAATTGTCAATTACTGTAGAGGCATGTGCATATTTTCTAACTAGTGCCCAGTCTCCATCTTCAACAAATTCTAAATCTGGATCTAAGTCATAATCTACATCTAAAGGATTTACTACTTCGTAAAAAGGTTCTCCATTTCGTACTCCTCTATGTGTATAGCATTCTCCACTAATCAAATAGTGAAACCAAGCTTTTTGAATCTTATCATAAACTTCTTGCTCTTGAATAATATAATTTAAAGATTGTTGCCCTAAAACTGCTCTATTATCTACATAAGATGAGTCAAACATTTGAGCTATATGTTGAGGTAATTCTATTTCTTGTTCTGGATCAGCCCCTATATCTTGACCCTGATTTTGTACAGCCTGCATAAAATGTTGCTGTAAATTTTTATATATTAATTCTGCTTTAGCACTTTCTTTAATAGAAATACTATCTGCATTTTGTACTGTAACAGTGTAATTGAGGGGTCTTTTAGATTTTTCCCCTAGAAGAAGGTCAATTATGGGTTTAATAATGGGGTAGTTACGCATTTCAGAAGGAAAATTCTTACGGGTTTTCCCATAAGGTTTTAGTACGTACCTATAATCAGAATCATCAATTACACCGTTATAGTAATCATATAATATCTTAAGTTTATCTTTTCTCTGGGAATATCCTGACCCTGAGTCAGATAGATCTATAAATGCTTCAACACATTCTTCTCCCCACTTTTTATTTTTCTTAGTAATCGAGAGTTTTTGTCTCGGTATTTTATCATATCCCATAATTTACAAATTTAATAAAATTTATTCATACTTTTACCCTAATAATAATTTTTCCCTAGATTTTATAAATATAACACTATAAATAGTCACACATATTGTATAAACTGTATTTTAAGGTCAATTCTTCTCCCGCTTCGATCTTATGTAATGTTTTTATTTTTTTATAATCAGTATCTTCATCATCTTCAATTAACTCGCAGTTAGGTGACTCATAGTGATTAATAAATCCACCTAGTGGAGTTCTAATATAATCATGTTGAAAATTTGGATCATAAACATGACTTATACCTATAACCACCTCTCCCGGAATATCTTCTGTAGCGAGAATCCCTGCTCCATGAATTTTTGACGGACCTATTGCTAAGTACTCCGGTAGAGGGTTATAAGGTTCTTTGTTTTTATCTTTTTTCATTTAATAATAATTTTTATCAAACCATTTATCTGTTGCTCTGTCATCTAGTATATCTTTAACTTCCGCATTATATAATTCTCTTGTATGATACATACCAATCATAAAAGCCATAACACGATCAAAATTTCCATAATGATTAAACTTAATTAATTCCGTTAATAAAGCTGGGTCATAAATTTTATGCAAATTTAATAATTGTTTTCCAGATTCATCAGTACTTCTTACACTATTTAACCAATCTCGTATATATATCTCACCTTGACGCTTTCTGGACTCTGTCATATGCATCCCATATTGACGTTTAACTGTCTTACTCCTAAGTTCTCTTTTATCTAACATTTCAAACTCTTCTTGTAACCTATTTAACTTTCTAAATCTTTTTGCGTATGCTATGACCTCACCACGATCGTTCTCAAATCCTATTTTACACCCGTAATAATCTGCTAATAAAAATAAATTTCTATTATAATCATCTTGAGTTTTTGGTCTCCCTACATAAGATGCTACAATAATATCATTAGGCTGTGATACATTATTTGGACGTTTTAATACATAAGCTGCTCCTAAAGATGTAGAGTCAGCCGATTGATTTTGTCCATACGGGTCATGACAAATTACATACATATTTAAAGGTACTTGCTGTTTTTCATTTTTATATGGGGCCTCATATATTACTACAGCTCCAGTTTTATCATCATCTTTCCTATGTGGGTACTTAGTTATTTGCTTTAAATCTCCATCTACAGTAAATTTAACTATTCCTTTAGAATCATGATATAATCTCCCAACTGTACCAATTACATGTAAACTTCTTGCCTTTACATTGTTATATTGTTCTTGTAAAGAAGCTATGTCAAATAAATTAGATGTTACTTGTAATGTGGCTTCTTGAGGAGAAAAAGGGTGCTCTGCTATATATTGGTCTAGAGATTTTGCATCTGCAGCACCCTTCTTCTTTTCCCTCATTTCTTCTTCATACTCTTTAGCGCTCTCTTCTAAAGAATTACCTCCGTCATCTATAAATCCATCTAAATTTTTCTGTATAGGAATAAAATACCCACATTTTGTCCCAAAAGCACCTTCATCCCATATATTCTCATATGCCATACAATCATAAGCTGCAGGATTATAAAATATTTCTTCCATAGCTTCAAAATTAGCACCTTCCGTACCACCTGTACCAAATGCTACCATCATCCCTAATGTTTTACTACCTTGCCTCATTGTTGGCATTGTTACTTCCCAAGCTTTTAATAATCCTGGGAATGATCCTGCCTCTTCAAAGAATACTAACTCCCCTGCTTTACCCCTTACTTTATCTGGAGCATCTTTCAAACTTACCCCCATAATTTGAGACTTCATCCCCATTTCAATTTCAAGACCATTTACTTTTTTCTTATACCCAGACATTTTATTCATCTCCCTATCTCTTAATCTAGGTTGAGACCATGCTGTGTGATCATCTATAAAAGACAAAAACTCCCAAGCTTTTGAGAGTAGTCCATCACCAATTAAGTATTCTTTTTGTGCTGCAAATACAAAGTTTTTACTATTCTTAACAAAAAAGTAATTACGTGCTAACATAGATCCTGCTTTATATGAATATCCTTTCCTCCTTGCTTTTAAAACAATCATATGTTTATTATCTGCTCTAGCTTTATCTATTTCTTTAAAATATGCCCAATCTCCATCATAAAATCTAGGGAAAGTTCGCTCACGTCTTGCTTGTATCGTACCATCTGGTAATTCTTCATCTACAGCTCTATCTATTGGACAATAATTTAAATAAAAATAATGAAATCCTGTAACCATTAATTCATCTACTTCGTACCCGTACATACACCTTCTCTTTTCTTCATCCCAGAAATCATAATACTCTCTAGTTCCAGGTAAAGCTCCTGTATAATAACCTTTTTCTAAAAAAGTAACAGCTGAAGGTCTTACTCTATCTGTGTTAATGAACATTTATCTTTAATCTTAGTTAATTCTGCACATTTCTCATATTCTTCTATTTGTATAAAATATTCAATAACCATGTCTATTATATCCTCAGATCTACCATCTTCTTGAATAGGATCAAAAGGTAAAAAGAAATTATCAAACTCATCTTCTTCTAAAGCATAATAAATATCATCTAAAGTTTTCCGTCTAGTAATTATATCATAAGCATTTTCCATTGCTGTGTTATACATTTCTAAATCTTCTAAAAAATCCATTATATACTATATTTATTTACTTCAATTCCACCCCTATTTGTATTAGCGGCTTGCTCTTCTTTTTTAACTATTTCTTCTAATCTTGTTAATCCGTCAATTACCTTCCCCATTTTTTCAAGATTATTAATTAAATCTTTAGCGTGAAAAATTGGTTTACCATTATCATCCATCACAGTTAAGTCTATATCTCTAAAATACTTTTCTAATTTTACTATTGATTCTTTAGCTGCTTTTAACAATCTTACTGCTGAAGTTTCAATTAATTTTTCATATTTCTTACAAGCTCCTAATACTTTAGAAGAAGGTATCCACTTCTTTTTCCCTCCAAAGATACTATTTTTTACCTCAACTATACGGTGTTTCCATTCATATACTGAAAATGGGGAACGATGATCTACCATAAAATAAACAACAGCTAATTCTTCTACACTTAAACTTTTAAACTCAATTATAGTTAAAGCATATTGAGATGGTACAGCTTTATTATCCACTATATGTATTAAATCATGCTTCATATATTTTATTTTTAGTGTGCACTAATCTTTGTTTTAGAATAATTTTTTTATATTCCATTTCATCTATTATCCCCATAGTAGCATAATACGGGATATATTTTTTATTCTTTAAATATACATCTACCATTGTTTCATGCTCTCCCCCATACAAATACTTTAATATCTTAATTCTATGATTTCCATCATATATTTCATACTCATATTCATTTTTTATAACGGTAGGCTTAACCTTAATCCCATTAATTTTAATATCCTCTATCAATTCTCTCCAAGTTTGCATTTTATTTGGGGGCCATATATTTTTTTCTATTAATTCTTTCATAGAAAATGTTTTAAATTCTTGTCTAGACGTATGACTATGTAATAATTCTTTTATTTTAATTTTAATCGTCTCATAATAAAACTCATTTTTACAATAACAATGTCCCCTTAAAAATTTACAACATCTTAGTAAAAATCTAATTATACTTGCCCTTAAATTATACTTAAGATTTTTTAGTTTCTTTTTCACTTTCTTTATACTCTTTCATAGCTGTTAAATGCTTAACTCTATTAGGATTTACAGACCATTTCCCAAAATATGGAATACGAATTGAATCAAACCCCCCTAAACTCATAATCTTAGCTATATACTTAAATTGATGATTTATCATTTTATCAATTGTGTTTAAAGGGAGATTATACTTATTTGCTAGATAATATATAATTTCTTTTTTATTTTTTATCATCTGGTTGTACAGGTTTAGTATCTGATATTTGTACCTCCCATCTCATTGGTTTATCTGGACAAACTGTTGTTTTCCACTTAGCTTTATGCTCAACTAAACACCCACATAATCCACATCTCATACGTTCTTTTTTTATGTGCGGGCATTTATTACAAGAATCCAATCTGTCCGCATAATCTTCTGCAGTTACATTTTGGGCTCCACTAGCTACATATTTTACTACTTCTTTACTAAATGTCCTTAACATTTGAAACATACTTGGAGGTTTTTGATATAAATCACTCTCTTTGCTTGTCTCATTATCTGTTTTGTCAGTTTTATCTTTATTCGTCATAACATTCTACTTTTATGGTTATTAAATCTCCTTGAGGATTTTGTAATATAAGTATCTCATATATATCAATATCAAAATATGAAGGAACTAAAAACTCAAATAAATCGTCTCCCCTCATATTTTATTAATTGTTACTTTAACACTATTTGTATCTGGATTTAAAAAAGGATTAATTTTATATGTATTCATACTTTTTAATATAGCTCCTTTATCTTTAAATCTCTTAATATAATTATTTAAAGTATTATGATCTTTAATTCCTATAATTCTAGCTACTTCTTTCTTATTCCTAACACTGCATAAATTAACTTCATCTGTAATACCTTGTACATCTAGAAAACTAGCTAGAATACGAAGTCCTTTATCTGTTAAATTAAAGATTCCATTCCATAATTGCAAGTACTTTAATGTACTGTCTATATTAACTGTTATTTTTCGTTTTATCATATTCTAATATTTTAATCAAAGCATTTCTATTATGTAAAGGTCTTGCATTTTTACCTTTATGTTTATTTTCAGCATAATACTCTGAAGGTTTATATATCTGTTTTACTTCCTTAACTCTATCCGTTTTATCATACTTTACTATCCATCTAATGTCATCACTAAACTTTGCTTTCTTTAAATGTAATAAATAACTCATAATTTAAATTTTTTATGTGTGTTACCTGTTCTTAAACATAAGTAATCTTCTTTTGTTGTATATACTCTACGTCTGCAGTCATTATTATGAAAACCTAGATGATGTAAAAACCTGAACTTCCTTAGTAAAATATTAATCATTTTTTCTTTCTATTTTAACTATACCTCCGTTAATATTAATTATAGATGTTTTAGATTGCTTATTAAATTCCTCTACATAGACTTCTATATTTTCTCTAGTGCATAAAAAAGATAGGAAAACTTGTATCTCTTTTACAGCAAGATCTAAGTTAGTCCTTAACTCTAAAGATTTAGAGCTAGAGTCTATTAAAGTATGATAATCTTCTAAAGGTATAGTAACAGATCCTTTTACCACTTCCCTAATAACTGATGTTCCCCTACAATAAGGTAATCTTTGTCCTCAATACGTGATTTTACAGCTTCTGTTCTAGGATCTACCATAACAGTATCCCCAACTTCTGCAAAAGTACACATTGGGCCAATAGCCATTACTTCTAATAAATTAGATCTTTTAGCATTAGCCATAGAGGTAGCTTCATCTAAAATAATACCTGATTCTGTTTCAGTGATTGTTGGGTCTGGAAGGATAACCCACGATCCATTTGGTTTGAATTTCATAGTCTATATAATTTGGTTGGGGCAAATATATAAACTATTTCTTTATAAATACAAGTATTTTGTAATTATTTTTTATATTTAAGAAAAGTAAATTATTAAAAAGGTGTTGTAGTAACGAAAGTAGGGACTGTACCAGCACCACCATTAGCTACTGCATTTAAACCGTTTCCACTATCATCATTAAGATCAGACTGAAAAGGAAGCCACAATGACACCTTAGTGTGTCCAGAATAATCATCCGTAGATTGTAATGGATTCCTATGACCATTTGAACTAGCTGCTGCGAAATATGCTGCTTCAGTAGAATCTAATTCATAATCTTTCCATACTATCATGTTAGAGAGTTCTCCTGTTAAATAATAACTAGAAACAAGCCCAACTATTACATCCCCAGCTTCATTTTCCATACCATCAGCATCAGTTCCACTAGCAGTGGTAGTAACTGCTGTACCATTTACATATACTTTCACTGCATCGCTTACAGTGCCACTATAAGTAAAAGCTATATGTTGCCAATCGGTAGAGGTATTTCCAGCTATTACCCTTCTGAACCTATTAACTGCTGATCCAGTACTCCCGTCATGTCTATCCATGTAAAGATTAATACCAATAAAAAAAATTCTCCACTCTAAAAGTCCCGAACCTGTAGTCAGGCCTTTTGTAATTACTCCATCATTTCCTAAACCTCCTCCTCCAGATAAACCCCTTTTAACCCAAAATGCTATTGAAAACGGCTCGTCATCAGGAGAACCCGCACCTGTACCACCTTCACTACCTCCAGTAAAAGAAAGTGCATCGTCATCAGGGATAGTAACATAATCATTAGAACCATCAAAACGTAATGATCTAGTACCACTTTTATTCATTCTTGGTATTCCTATTCCAAATCCTAACATATTATTTTTTTTTCATATATTCTTCATTCCTCTTTATACTAGGGAATCCATCAAAATCTTTCTCTACTTCTTGCATGTGTTCCCCACAAGAACATTTAGCCTCTTTAGTGCGCACCTTACCGTCCTTCACTTCTAAAGTTGCCTTATGAAGTTCTAATGACTCCCCACATTTACATATATATTGTAACATTTATGAATTGGATATAGTTATCCCCCTTAGGGTTTTTTTTCAAGTTTAGATTTCTTTCTAGCAGTGCTCCCTTTTATAGGGACCCAAGGATACTGTCATTGATGTTAATTCACCGCACTTACCTGTGTGCTCATTGTATCCTAACTAGAGTTTATACTTAACTCTTTCGCAATTACCGGAGAAAATCTCGTTCTTATTTAGAACTACCAATCCGATGTCTAATCCCCTGTCTGAGTACCGAGGGATGATATTATTGCACTGCAAAAATAATAAAAAAATATTACAATCCTATTAAAAATACAATTATTAATAAAATTAAATATAGTACTGGAGATAAATCTACTTCTTTCATACAGCAAATATAATATCCTAAATTTATATGTATGTTAAGGAAATGTTAAATTTTAAAATAAAAAATTTTTTTGAAGGGAGTTTTGTGAGTGTGCGTACCACTTCAATCAAAGACCCCCGCTATCTTACGCATATTGAAGCACCCCGCTTCAATTAATTTTATTTATTAATTAAAAACATAATTGCCTTATGACAAAGTTAATCGCTCATCTAAAAAGTATCGGTGCTACCGGTAAAGTAAACCTAGTTAATGGACCTAATGGTGCATTCATCAGCTACTCCATTAATGATGTAAAGAGTACCATCCCTGTTGGCAAACGCTCTCAACAAGGGACATTAGAATCATTCAATGTTCTTATAACTGAAGACGGAACAGCAATAGCAACTGTTAATCAGTATGAAGAGGTTGAAAGCTTAGAGTTAGTATAGTATTAAGGGACTTGTTCCCTTTTCCAGCAGGGTTTTTCTTTGTCGTAAAACATTTCCTGTTGACCTTTAAGTGTGTGAGTGTGGCTGCGAGGTCTCATTCACCACTTTCTCCCACAATTTGACACTTCATAGTTTCAATTGTATAAAATAATATAACACAAGTACACAAAAGACTGATGAATCCTTCCGCTATATCCTACTTTGATAGAGATATGGGTTGCGATACAGTCTTTTATTAACATAAGTGCAATTAATAAACAATCACGAACAGTATTCTAGAATGCTTAGTAGTTAACTTGGTCAGAGCTAGAGATTCCAATGATTGCACTTATTTAACCTAAACATTAACTAAACATAAATAAAATGACAAATAAACAAGCAAATTCAATAGGACTTAGGACTATGTTAGTAGTAGTAATTATAATAATGCTTCTTGTAGTGTGCAGTTGTAATCCTCAAGAAACTCCTAATATTATAGTTGTTGATTGTAATCATTCTGATTCACTATCTACATACAATAGTTTTAATGATGTGCCAGCTGGTGCAGATAATATAATAATAATAGATGGGATACTATATCAAAAGGACAGTAATAAAATAGAATGGACACCTATCTATTTAGATGAGTATGTAATGTGGATAGCAAGAGATGGAGATACAATATGGGAATAAATATTAATTAAACATAAATAAAGAAATGAAAGAATCTATTAATTTACAATACGGTATAAAACAAATAAGATTAGGAGCACATCCATTCCTAAGTAAAAAAGGAATAAAAAATGAATGTAGAGGATCTTTAAGAGCTATAACCTTTGAAGATTGGATCCTTTATATTATACTAGAAAATAAACATAAATTACCGTGGAACAAGAAGTAGTATTTAAAATAATAATGGTGTTAGCATTCGTTTGGGTGCTTTCACCATCCACTAAACATAAACAAGGTTGATGATATACCTTTTTAAAATCATCAAATTAAACCATTAAAAACAATTAAACAATGGCAAATCAATTAAAAAGTGGGACTTTGGACACACTTAAAACAGGACAAACATTATTAACAAAAGTAATCAAAACACAAAAAGATGGTATGGTTCAAATCGAGATTGCAGAGAAAGTTTCTAATCCTAACACTAAATCAAGTTTAGGAGAGGGTTTTCAGACTATGTATTCATTTGCAAATGGAAATACTGGGGGTTCACCTCGTAGATTTTGGAATCCAGTAGAAACCATTTATTTAGAAACTATGCTAAATATTGAAGGATTAGATTTAGATCACGGAGTTTACACATTTAATGAAAATACTGGTAAAGAAGAAATGGTATTAAATATCCTTAATCCAACAGCTTATGTTGACCCTCAAACAGGAGAAGCAGTTGAGTTAAGAATGAGAGGTAGAGTGATAGAGACTACTGAAGGGAGTGATTATGATGTAGATAATAGTAGATACAAGAAAAATCCAACTACTAAAGAACCTATATTACATAATGGAAACTATGTCTACAACAAAAATCAACTATTATTTGTTGCAGATATAAGTGATGATGTAAAAATACCACATGTATTTCTAGCATCTGATGTAGTATCAGTGACATCTAAAGTAGAAGCTACTAGAGAAGACGAAATTGTAGCATCAGTAGATTTAGATATGATATAGCAGATAAGGCAATCTGTGTTTTAATGGATTTAAGGGACTTTGTGCCCTTATTTCCATTTTTATATAAATAATTTGTATACTATAAGAAATAATAGTATATTTACAAAACAAGTGTAACTAAATAATTTATAATGAAGAATGACTATAAAAAATATGGAAATAAGACGCAAAAAATTGTGCAAAATAAGATAAAATTAGAAAAAATCAAATTTAAAGGAAAGAGAATAACTAGAGAGGTAGTAGTAAAAAAATGGAATATACCTGATATAATAACAACTGATATTGGGTACCAATTAATGTTTGGAAATACTCCCCCAACTTTGGCTAAAAGTACAAAACCTAGATTAGATGAATATATAGTAAACAGCGTAGAGAAATAACTTAAAAATTAATATTATGGGAAAAATGAAATGGATATATCAAATGGTGCAAGATGGCACTTCAGAAGAATTTATAAAACAATACTTACAAGCTAAACTACAAGATAAAGATGGTTTTGTGTTTGATTCACAGTTTATAGATGTAAAACAAGGTCGCTCAATTATGAAAGAAATGAAAAGAGCTAATAAAGAGTATGATATACATATAGATAGGCAAGCAGAATTAGATCAAGCAGCAATAGAGTTATGATACATTTAATAGATGGGACACAAGATACTGTATTGCTTACAAATCGATATAATTTAGGGAATATTAATGATGTTGTAGAATATTGCTCTGATAAAACAGTACTAGGAGTAGATACAGAGACTGAAGGTTTTGATTTCACATCTAAGAAAATGATTATGTTTCAAATAGGAGACGAAGATAAGCAGTTTGTTATAGATACACGAATTATTAGTATTGAGCCACTTAGAGAAATATTAGAAAGTAAAGAAATAGTTAAAATATTTCATAATGCTAAATTTGACTACAAGTTTATTAAACGCTGGGCAGATATAGAATGTGAGGGTATTTATGACACATTTCTTACTGAATTAGTAATTAGTTGCGGTAAAAGCCTAGGATATGGGCTTAAAGATTTATGTAAAAGGTATTTAAATGTTGAGCTAAATAAAGAGGTAAGAAACTTATTTATAGGCTTGACTGGACAACCATTTACAGATGATCAAATAATCTATGGTGCAAAAGATGTAGAATACTTATGTAAAATAAAAGACTTACAACTACCAACTATACAACAGTATAAGTTAGAAAATGTTGTACAATTAGAAAACGAAGTAGTTACAGCATTTGCAGACATGGAATATAATGGATTAGATTTAGATACTGAAAGCTGGAAAAAGCTTGAAGCATTAAATACAGACAGAGCTGATACATTACAAATAGAATTAGATTTAATGGTTAAAGATGACCATAGATTACAGAAGTTTGTAGCTAAATATATACAATCAGACATGTTTACACCTGTAGAAGAATTAAGAGATATAAATATTAAGTGGACATCACCTAAACAGGTGTTAGAAACATTTCATTGTCTTATACCTTCACTAGATAATGTTAATGGTAAAGCTATGTATAAACATAGATTTAAATTCCCATTAATAGATAAATATGTAAAGTATAAAGAAGCTATGAAACTATGTACATCGTATGGTGATGCATTCTTTAAGAATTTAAAAGGAGATAATAAAATACACACCAGTTTTCACCAAATACTAGACACAGGTAGAGTTAGTAGTAGTAAACCCAACATGCAGCAGATACCTGCTGATAATGTTTATAGGAATTGTTTTATAGCTCCTGAAGGTTACAGCTATGTTAGTGCTGATTACTCATCACAAGAGTTAAATGTAATTGCCTTTGGATCTAAAGACCCTGTGTGGTTGAAAGCTTTAGAAGAAGGACAGGACTTACACTCTACCTGTGCTGAGTTGGTGTATGGGGAAGAATGGTTAACTAGTGGTGAACATGATTGCATGTACATGAGTAAGAAAGAGAAATGCAACTGTCCATCACATAAAAAACTTAGAACAAATGTTAAGACTATTAATTTTGGCTTGGCTTATGGTATGGGTCCTAATAAACTTTCAGACACTCTTAATATTGATATTGATACTGCTAAATTACTTATTGAGAAGTATTTTAATGCTTTTCCATCGATTAAAGGATTTCTTGATAAACTAGGGAACTTTGGTAAAAAGTACGGCTACATTAAAACATTTCCTCCTTATAATAGGAAGAGATGGTTTGTTAACTGGTACCCTAAAATATGGGATAACAAGTCATCAATGATGGAGCTTGGTAGTATTGAAAGAGCTAGTAAGAACACACCTATACAAGGAGCTAGTGCTGACATGACTAAGAAAGCTTTAGTATTAATGCGCAACCATATAGCTGGGAGCAGTGCACCAGTTAAACTAGTAATGACAGTACATGATCAGATAGATACTATATGT
>Ga0209337_1001986_pt1 | contig 15083 bp, 23 predicted proteins | sample LinPmetageLP53_FD_184044 | JGI IMG/M metagenome (GOLD analysis project Ga0209337, IMG submission 184044) | Marine viral communities from the Pacific Ocean - LP-53 (SPAdes) (version 2) | ecosystem: Environmental > Aquatic > Marine > Oceanic | place: Pacific Ocean | collected 2010-02-08
GGAGTAAGTGTTTTGAATATATGCATTCCTTTTAGTTATGATTTTGTAGCACAGGTATCCGAGTATATCGATACCTTAAAACCAGGTCTAACTATAATCCATTCAACCGTGCCTCCCGGCACAACCAAACTGATTAGCGCAGACTACCCTAACATAGCCCACTCCCCTATCAGAGGCGTACACCCTAACTTAGCAGAAGGTATTCAGACGTTCGTAAAGGTCTTTGGTGGTGTGGGCGCGATACCAGCCTCAAAACATTTTTCGCATGATTTGGGTATAGAGTGTGATGTATACGAATCATCTATTACTACAGAAATAGCCAAACTCTTGGACACCTCTTATTACGGAGTATGTATTGCGTGGCATGATTATGCTAAAAAACTGTGCGATAAGCACGGCGTTAATTTCGACGAAGCCCAAACACACTACAACAAAACTTACAATAACGGTTACACAGAGTTAAACAAGTCTAACGTGGTACGCCCAACCCTGACAGCACCTCAAGGTCCTATCGGAGGTCATTGCGTAGTCCCTAACGCCGAACTCTTACGGGAGGAATTAGATTCTAAATTACTTGAAGCAATCACTGATTTAAAATGAATATTTACACCATGATTCCATATGATTTGGGAAAGAATCTAGGAGGAGCTTATAATAAATTCATGGGTTTATTAGAGGATGATGACTGGGCGGTATTCCTTGACCACGACGCTATGTTTACCACTACTGACTGGATGAAAACTATTCAAGAGACGATAACACAAAACCCAGAGTTTGGCTTTTTTACATGTCTTACCAATCGGATTGGAAGCGCGTGGCAAAAAATAGAAGGGGTGGATGAAAATAACCACAACATTAGTTACCACCGACTTATCGGGACTCAAGTATCAGAACGGACATGGACTCCGGCTGATGTAACTAACGCCCCGTATATGTCTGGTGTCGTAATGATTGTTAAGAAGTCGACATGGAATAAGATTGGAGGCGCTCCTGACGGAATGCTTGGGGTAGACGGTCAGTTACATACTAGGTGCCGTGAATCTGGAGTGAAGTTAGGCTTAATGTCCAATTTATACGTTTACCACTGGTATAGAGGTGACGGAAACACAAACCATTTGAACAAAGGAGATAATTAAATGAAAGTTGTAGATTGTTTTACATTTTATAATGAGTTAGATTTACTAGAAATTCGTCTTAATGAATTAGATGAAGTTGTAGATAACTTCGTAATTGTGGAGGCTGAAAAAACCCACCAAAATAATACAAAACCTCTTTACTACCAAGAGGCATCCGACGAACCTAGATTTAAAAAATGGAAAGATAGGATTATTAATATCGTTGTCCCCACGTCTTCCTTTACTGAGGATACTTGGTTCAATGAGAACACTCAGTTCCGAGCGATTAGGGATGGACTTACCCAGTTTTCGCAGGATGATTTAATAATGATTGGGGCGGCTGATGAGATTCCAAATAAGGACATGGTTAGAGAGGCGCGTGAGAAACTGGAGCGCCCAATGTGTTTTAACCAAAAATTATATTATTTTTATTTAAACACTCTTTACAACCATAATGGAAGTTGTATTTGGCCGGGTACTACCATACAAAAACTTTCTCAAATCCCTGAAGATATCGTTAACCTGATTAGCACCCGACCGGGACTCCCCCCAATCTTTGATGGGGGATGGCACTTTTCTTATATGGGAAATGAAAAGTATGCTTTGGATAAAATACATAGCTACGCTCATGACGAATTTAAAGGGCACGTAAAAGAAGAAGACTTTAAAAAGTTTAGAGAAGAGTTATCGGACCCTGTAGGACGAGGTCCTAACAAATCTCATTGTATTGCTATTGAGGGGGAAGACTGTTTGCCCATATACGTAAGAGAGAATAAAGAAAAATTTAAGGAGTACATACGACATGGGGAACTCTAAGAACGTAGTATTGTTAGGGAAAGGCTCTCTATCTATTAAAATTGCTGAGTGGTTCAAGGAAAACTATAATCTAGTAGCTGTTGTTCCGGATACCCCTGAGCCGACATGGACAGCTTCCCTAAGTGACTGGGCAAAGCTTAACGACATCCCTGTTATACCCTCAGGGGATTACGAGGACATTGATTCGGAGATACAAATAGATTTAGCTATGTCTGTGTTTTACGGACGTATTATCAAAAAGCCTTTTATCGACAGATGTGAATCTATTATTAATTTACATAATGCCCCATTACCTCAGTACCGAGGAGTGCGTCCTATAAATTGGGCACTCTTTAATGAGGAGACAGAACACGGAGTTACTATTCATAAAATTCATGAAGGTATTGATGATGGCGATATTTTAGGAAAAGTAACCTACCCACTTTATCCTGAGGTAGAGGAAGTAGAGGATGTTTACCAGAAAGCCTTAGATTACGGCTGGCTTCTTTTTAAAGACGTGGCATCTAAGTTAGATTATGCTTTAGAGAACGCTACCCCTCAATCCGGGGAGCATAGTTATTATTCTAATAGAGATAATGATTTGTTAGGAGACCGAGGAGATTTTAGACGATGAAAATAGGTATTGTAGGTTTAGGGTATTGGGGAAAAATAATCCTTAATAATTTGAGAGAGTTAGGGTACACTGATATTGTTATCTGTGAAACACAGCCAATTGACTGGGCATCTTTAGGGAGTAAATATAAAACTATTAAAGATTACAAAAAGATGAAATGTGATAAAGTTTTTGTTCTTACTCCTGCGACTACTCATTATAATATTTGTGAATATTTTTTAAAACAAGGTATTGATGTTTTTTGTGAAAAGCCGTTAGACCAAAGCGCTACTAAATGCCAGGAGCTTTACTCCTTAGCACAGAATAATAAAGCTACCTTATTCGTAGACTGGGTATTCACTTACAACCCCGCAGTGCACAAAATCAAAAGTTTAATTAAAGAATGGGGACGTCCTACAAGTATCATAGCTAATCGAATGAATTATGGTCCTGTTAGGGAGGACGTAAATGCTCGGTGGGATTTAGCATCACACGATGTTTCTATAGCCTGTTTCCTTTTGGACCAGGAGCCCGAAGACGTTAAGTGGTTAGATTTTAAAAGGGATAAAAGCTCAGTCACTGACGACAGTACCGTAGGCATTCTGTCCTTTAAAGACACAGTAGTCCAGATAAACGCCAGCTGGCATCATAGCGTAAAGAATAGACTATACACAATCGAATTTAAAGACAGAATTTTGTACTGGGATGACTCCACAGGTTCTATTATATGTGCTGGGGAAAGTTATAGTGAAAAAGGTGAATCCCCTCTACACGTCTCCATAAACTCTTTTATAAAAGGAGAGACCAACTCAAACATCACTTTAAAAGTAACAAAAGTATTACAAAAATGAAAGTACCATTTAACGATTTAAAAGCCCAGTGGGATTTGGTAAAAGATTCCTGTATGGATGATTTTAATAAACTATTTTCCAAATCCAACTTCATTCTCGGAGACTCTGTCACAGAGTTTGAGAAAGACTTCGCAGACTTTGTTGGATGCAAATATGCTGTAGGAGTATCAAACGGTACGGATGCGTTGAAGCTTTCCGCCCAAGCCATGGATTTAAAAGGGACAACCGCTTTTATTATTCCTTCAAATACTTTTGTAGCTACTTTAATGGGTATAGAACAGGCGTATCCTGATGCGTCTTTTAGGTTAGTAGATTGCGATGATTACCATCAAATGGATGTAGATTTGCTACACAAGACGGTTAGAGAGATGCAAAACTATGATAATGTGGTTATTGTCCCGGTTCATTTATATGGGTACACCTGTAATATGAATGTTATTATGAAAATTGCTAAGAAATTCTCTTGTTTAGTTCTCGAAGATTCCTCTCAAGCTCATGGAGCTTACGACGGTTTGCTGATGGCAGGTTCTTACGGTAAGGTTTCCGCCTTCTCCCTGTACCCAGGAAAGAATTTAGGTGCGGCGGGTGACGCAGGTATAGTAACCACCAACGACAAAAAGATTTACGACAAGCTTCTTCTACTCAGAAACTTAGGCTCCGGTCAGAAGTATGTACACGAAATAAAAGGAGGTAACCACAGACTTGATACCTTACAAGCTATAGTACTGAAACACAAACTTCCATATCTCCAAGAGTGGAATGAAAAACGTAGGGCTATTGTTAAAAAATATGAAGCTGGGATGAATAACCTTAAGGTAACTTTACCACGTACACCTCCGAGATGCACTCCTGTCCACCACGTCTTTCCTGTTTTAGTAGAAGACCCAGAACACTTTATGAAATATTTAGCTAATAAAGAAGTCCAAAGTGGAATACATTACCCTATAATAATGAGCGAGATGTCTATGTACTCTCACCTCCCCTGTACAAGCGCACGGGCATTGGAATTTAGTAAGCGAATGGTAAGCTTACCTATCCATCCATTTATGTCCGACGCTGAAGTACAGTACCTCTGTGAGGTTATAAATAATTACAATTAAATAATATGATTTTAGAACACAAATACAATTGGGCTGAATCCGAAGTATCGGATATTAACGAACACATCCCCACGTTAAAAAAATATGCTGAAGGATGCGATACTGTTATTGAGATGGGAGTAAGGAACATCGTCTCTACCTGGGGTTTGCTCGCTGCGAAACCAAAAAAATTGATTTCGATAGATTTGTACCCTCCCCACCTTTACGGGGGTGATATAGGTGAGGTGTACATGGCTGCGAAAGAGGTCAACGTAGATTTTGAATTTAGAGTACAAAGCACACTTACTAATGATATCGAGGAGTGCGATTTCCTTTTTATAGATACGTTACACACCTACGAACAGCTGAGCCAAGAGCTCCCAAAACACGGTAACAAGGCGAAAAAGTTTCTTGCATTTCATGACACGGAAACCTTTGGAAGTAAGGATGAAGTAAGAAAGGAACAGCTTTTCGGCGCAGGAAATAACCTTAATGAGGGCGTCGGTCTGCAACAAGCAATCGATGAATTTTTGATGAAGAACCCTCATTGGGTTATAGAAAAAGTTTTTACCAATAATAACGGCTTAACAATCCTAAAAAGGATTGAAGAGGCTAAATAATTAAAAATATTATGAAATTTAAAAACAATCAACCTATAGACGTATACATCGATTTGGGCACCTTGCGCAGAGTCAGTCCTGGTGAGGAGATAGACCTCCCAGGCGCTTTAATATGTGCCGGTCTTACTCCCGTCCAAGAAGCAGCCCCTGCAAAACCCAAACCCGTTAAAAAGCCTGCACCGAAGAAAGCTGGAAAAACTACGAAAAATATAGATACGAGTGGTACTATATAATTGTATGGCAAACGTACATCAAAGACGCAGAGCAGCACTAGCTAGAAAACGAGCTGCAGCAGCAGAAGCAGCAGCAGTGGTAGTTCCAGAAAAACCTAAAGCTAAAAAAGCACCTGCAAAGAAAAAAGCTACAAAGAAAGAGTCCTAAATACTTGAACCATGGTCTATAATAGGTCATGGCTAACATTTTAGACGACATTTGTAAGAGGCTAGACGGAGCGAACCTACTTTCTGAGGAAGGACAGGTTTTCGGTTACGTAGACTCGGGCTCTTATGCCCTTAATAAAATTATCTCAGGTAAGTATGACGGAGGGTTCCCTATCGGGGGTATCACCGAAATATACGGCGAGTCCTCGACCGCCAAAACTGTGTTCCTGACCCACGCATTCGTGGGGGCACAGAAGAAAGGTTATTACACCGTAATGGTGGATAACGAGCATGCGTACTCCCCTTCTTTCGCTAACATCCTCGGAGTAGACTCTGAGAAACTTATTTACACAACCCCCGAAACAATGGAAGGATGTTTCGAAGCTATTGAGAATTCAATACTTGCTATTAGAGAACATGATAAAGATACGCCTATTGTTATTGGATATGATTCTATTGGTGTTTCTCCTACTCGCAAGGAGATGGACGGAGAACTAGGAGCTAACGGTGAAATATCCGGAGCACTTAGAGCTAAGGTAGCAGGTCAATGCTTGCGTCGAATCAACCCCCTTCTACGTAAATACAAAGCCGCGCTAATCATCATTAACCAAGTGAGAAGTAAGGTAGGTTTAGTGTTTGGTGACCCACGAACTAAGGCGGGCGGAGGTAAAGCACTTCTTTACTACTGTGCCGTGTCATTAGAGACAGCCTCAGCAAAGGCTGGTATTATGTTTGACGAGCTTAAAAACCCTACAGGGATTAAAGGTACCGTAAAATGTGTAAAGAATAAAGTAACTGTTCCTTACCAAGACTGTGAGTTTAAGCTAGAGTATAACAAAGGTCTGTCACAAGACTATGGTCTAACCACTTCAGCCTATAGAAACGGAGTAGTAACATCTCCTGCGAAGGGGTGGTACTCCCTAGACAACGGTGAGACTAAATCTCGAGCCGCTGATTTAACTAAAATACTTGCCTCTAAAATAGAGAAAGGAGAGCTTACATGATTGGATACGATGATACCCACGATACGGATGACGAGTACGCTTCTGATGAATACTGCCGACCAATGCAATTGCTAGAAGGGCTAGAGTTAATCAAACCTGAAGCACATTATGACAACAGAGGGAAGTTCCTTGAGTCTTTTAACGCTAAAAGATACACACAAACCTTTGTTCAGGATAATTTAGTTTACTCTGAGAGACATGTGTTGAGGGGCTTACATTACCAAAAAGGTAAGCATGCTCAAGGAAAACTGGTTACGTGTGTGCAGGGCGAGATTTTTGATGTAGCGGTAGATATGCGTCCTAATTCTCCAACGTACGGAAAGCATTTCGGTGTTCTTCTAACCCACGATAATAACTGGCAACTTTGGATTCCACCTGGCTTTGCGCATGGATATTCCGTGCTATCTGAGGGAGCCACTGTCCTTTACAAGTGCGATAAGCCTTGGAAACCAGGTCAAGAAGGAGGATTCCATTGGGATGACCCGACCCTCAATATTTATTGGGGTTTGGATAAACCGATTATTTCTCCTAAAGACGAAAAACTCCCTAACTGGGAAGAGTAATGAACGACCCTGTATTTCTTCTCGGTCAGCTTTGTGGGTACGGACTTCTAGGCTTTTGGTGCTACTCAGCATGGATTACAGGGTCATTTGTTGGGGTTGCTATTAAAGCGCCTTTTGAAAAAGAGCCTCCAAGTGAGCCTCGAAAGAAAGAAGACCCTATCCCCCGACCTGCGACCCGACCACAGGCTACCTGTACTCTAGATGAGGGGTGTGCCACCATGGGCGTTTCGCTAGGAATTTTAAAAAGTTACGTCGCAAGCGGGGCTATTCGTACTTACAAAGACGGTAAATCTCTTGTTTTAAACACAGATGACGTTGTAAAACTAGGTAAGAAACCGCCTAAACGTGCATTTCCCGTAATCGATGAATATAAAGAAGAGCATAAAATTACTCATCCCTTTGAGTCTGATGACTAAATACGTATGAGGATAAACTCATGATTAACGAAAAGAAAAAGTCTGGAAATACCGAGGTGAAAGCCGATAAGAGAGGTAAACTGACCTCTAAGAAGGCACGTGTCCCTGTACACGCATCTATAAGCAAAGCTATGGCAAGCCATAACTTTGGTCATTATTTCACGACACCTGGCTCTGATAGAATTTATGTTATTACACACGGTACCTGGGGCGAGAAGTCCGACAATAAAGTTGTTAAAGGCTTTAAAGGTGGTACCGACATCAATGTAATTAAAGCATATTCCAAAAGAACCAAAGTTAAGCATGGACCTGCTAAAATGCCCGCTACCTCAAAAGGTAAGGCAGATGCAGGTTACGCAACTAAAAAATACAAGAACTTGAAGAAACGCAAGACACCCTTAGATTAATGCCAAAACAATACATCCCTAAAACAAACTACTTCTCCGAAACTCGGGTACAGAAGATGGCGAAAGACGTAGTAAAAGACTGCGTTAAGGATAGAGAGTTAGCATTAGAAGCATTTCAATACTTTAAGGAAATGGTAGCTGATAACCCTCTCGATGACAAAGCAAAGGCAGAAATGTCCAAGGCTTTAGATTTAGCGCAAGGCGCGAATGATAAGGTTGTTAAAGTTATAGACTTAATGTTAAAAATGACCCAGGCAGAAATGAAGACTAAAAAATCTTCTTCTACTACACAAATATCGTTCGAAGACCTAAACAAATGATGCGCAAAGAATTTAAAGATAAGTTTATAGTTTACTCCCATTCCCTAGACTCATTCATCCCAATTAGAAAATTAAAAGATGATGAGTTAGAAATCTTAGTAGAGGATATGATAGAGAAGGTGACGTCCTCGTCCTACTCTATTACCAAGTATGTCCAGTTCATGTTATCTCGACTGGTTATAGATTACGAGAATGTTGTAAAAGGTCTTGATGACGATGGGACTATCGAAGCTCTGTTTGAATGTGTTACGGAGATATACCAAGGATTTTCATTAGAGTTACTTAATAAAACTATTAACTCTTATATTGAAGCGTCCGACACACCTGGCACCAAGAAGAAGCGTAAGGTACTTACATACAGCGACTTTACGAAGATGGAAGAGTTCTTACAAAAAGCCATCGTTGGGCAAAAGGAACCTATATCGGAGATTATGAAACACCTTAAGCTTATGCAGTCTGGGTTAAGCGATAATACAAATTTATTTTTTATTGGTCCCACTGGAGTAGGCAAGACAGAGCTGGCTAAAGTACTGACCAAGAAGATGTTTGGTTCCCATGATAAGTTATTAAAAATCAATTGTGGAGAATACTCCAACTCACATGAGTACGCTAAGCTAATCGGCAGTCCTCCGGGTTACATCGGACACAACGAAAAGGGCATCCTGTCAGAACGAGCAGAGAAGTCCAACGAATGGATTATAGTGTTTGACGAGATAGAAAAGGGGCACGCAAAGCTGTTTGATTTGCTTTTAAACTTGATGGATGAGGGCGTCCTTACTGACTCCCACGGCAACACATTAGATTTTACTAAATCAGTTATTATTTTTACAAGTAATGTAGGTATGAAAGATAATGTCGGTCAAGCAAAGGTGGGGTTTGACGGAGTGAAAAGTACTTATGAGTCCGCTAAAGCTGATATAGAAAAAGCCTTTAAAGATAAGTTTTCCCCCGAATTTATCAATCGATTAGATACAGTTATTTACTTTAACTCACTAAATAAGAATGATGCGGAGAAAATCGTAAGATTACAGTTAAAAAACCTACCTATCCGTGTTAATAAAAAACTTGTTGATTTCATTACCGACAACGCATTCTCTGAGGAATACGGTGCTCGAAACATCAAACGATTTATTAAAAACATAATTTCAATTAAGATAGCTGATGAAATCCTTAAGGGTGACCCAGCAACAAAGTACAAACCACTATTTAAGAAAAATGAGTTCATTGGTGTCGAAGCAATCTAGAATCTCTCTAGCTAATATTATAACCTTAGTAACATGCGTTGCGCTAGTAAGCGTTTCGTGGGGAACTATGAATGCACAAGTTGTGGATTTAGAGGAAAGAGTAGGGACCCTTGAGTCCCGAACCCTCGTCCAATTAGAGTCCCTCAACACAGGAATGAACAACCTTCGGGTTGAGGTAGCCAAGGTCTCAAATGACCTCGAGTGGCTGAAAAAAGAAATGGTAGAAAAGTAGTCAATTTAGGGGTAAGTGGGACTATTATATTGTATGTACAATAAAGAATTTAAATACAAAAACTCCAAGAATGACTCGATGCCTAACGTAATGGTAACGACTGAGAACCAGTCTAGCCTTCGTGGGTTCAACCGCAATTATATGACCAAGGGACAAGCGACCCGAATTCAAAATGAATGGCGGAAGATTGAGAATCAACCTTGGTCGCTCTCTACAAAGGAGCGTGTTTTAATGAAACGAGTGGGCAAGCCAGCCCGTGAGTCGTTCCGTATGTACCGCAAGGAATATATGGGCTAAGAAACATTAAGTTTTACCTTTTAGCGTGGGATTTATCCTGCGCTATTTTTTTTTGGGCACTATAATATGGTATGAAAGGAATCGTTTTAGCAGGTGGATTGGGTACGCGACTTGCCCCTCTTACTCATGCAACTAACAAACACTTGTTGCCTGTGTATGATAGACCGATGGTGTATTATCCATTGCAAACATTAGTAAATGCTGGTGTTAAAGAAGTTATGATTGTGACGGGAGGTCCTCACGCCGGGGACTTTATTCGTGTTCTAAAGAACGGCGAAGACTTCGGTCTGGACAAATTAAATTATGGTTATCAAGAAGGAGAAGGTGGTATCGCAGATGCGCTTAGCATGGCAGAGTCTTTTGTCGGGGGTGATGACTGCGTCGTCATTCTTGGGGACAATATTATTGCTGATGATATATCTCAGCCTATTTCTAACTTTAGCAATGTGGGAGGTTGCCATATCTTCACGAAGGAAGTTCATGACCCGGAAAGGTTCGGGGTGGTAGAGTACTGCACGGAGTGCGAGGAGATGGAGATTGCCGACATTATAGAGAAGCCCGTAGACCCACCGTCTAATGACGCAGTAATAGGTCTATACATGTATGACAACACTGTATTTAATAAGATTCGTAGCCTAAACCCTTCAGAACGAGGGGAGTTAGAGGTTACCGATTTAAACAGAATGTACTTAACTGAAGGTAACCTAACAGCCCATCGAATTAATGGGACATGGATTGATTGCGGTACATTTAATTCCCTGGCAAAAGCCACACAAAAATTCTATGAAGATAAAAATTAAACCACACACGATTGTTGTTACAGGAGGACTCGGTTTTATCGGTTCTCGATTTATTAATTATATTTACGAGAATACCCCTCATAATATAATTAATGTAGACAATCACACCTACGCTGCAGACCACGACCGACTCCCTTTAAGGATTAGGCAAGACGTAGACAGGTATCGTTTCTTGCAGTCTGATATCTGCGATAATATAATAAAGTATGATGAAGTTAGGGACGCTGAGTACGTAGTAAACTTTGCTGCAGAGAGCCATGTAGATAATTCTATAGAAAACGGCGAACCTTTCATGAAAACAAATGTGATGGGAGTATATAATTTGCTGGAGCAGTTTAAAGACGCTCCCAACTTACGCCGATTCGTCCAAATATCCACTGATGAAGTGTACGGCGATATGGCAGACTACAGAGGAAAACCTTATGCAACGGAATCGTTCCCACTTAAACCGTCTTCGTACTACTCAGCTTCAAAGGCGTCGGCAGAACTGCTGGTTCAATCAGCGGCGAGAACTTTTGGAATCCCGTACCTTATCACAAGAACCTGTAACAACTACGGACCAGGACAAGACGCAGAGAAGCTCCTCCCCAAAATTGCTCAGTGCATCTCAGAAGGAGGCACGGTTCCTGTCTATGGAGACGGGGCTCAAGTTAGGGAGTGGATGTTCGTCGACGAAAACGTAGAGATAATCCACGGGTTGATGATGACAGCACCTCGGGACAATGTTTATAACATTGGAACGGGCTGCAGTTACACCAATAACGAGGTCGTAGAGATGATTTCGGAAGCTGTGGAGAAGCCTGTTAAGTACGAATATGTAAAGGACCGCTTAGGTCATGATAGACGGTACGCTCTTGATTCTAGTAAACTTCACCAGAGAATTTTAAAATTTCATAACCCTATGACCTTAAGGAAGTATCTGATGGATACATATTCCAAAAATATAACCCAGGCACATATTTCATGAGATTGGAAGGGAAAAAGATTTTAATTAGTGGGGGTAATGGACGCTTAGGAAGAGAGTTAATCCCTCTTCTTAAGCAAGAAGGTGCCTCTGTCATGGCTCCTGCCCAAGCTGAATGGGATGTTACTTTGTATCCTTGTGGGTTGGCGATGCCTTCCACTCCTGATATTATTATCCATGCGGCTGCATACACAGATGTCGCTAAAGCGGAGGAGGAGAAGCACCAATGCCAGTATATAAACGTCGAGGCTACCAGACGGGTCTCTAAGCTCGCCTACGAGCTCAAAGCTAAGATGGTGTATATTTCTTCTGATTACGTAACAGTGGAGCCTATGGGCTTCTATGCGTTTACCAAGAAGGCTGGGGAAGCGTTTGTAAGTAAAAGAACAGGGTTAATCATCCGAACCTCGTTTAAGCCCCGTGGTATGTGGGGTAAGGGGGCTTTGGAAGGGGTTTTCCACCCAGTACATACTAATTGTGATTGGGTTGATGTGATTGCAGGGAAGATTGTGGATGCGGTATGTGAAGATAAGAGAGGGGTTGCAAACATTGGCACCCGACCCAAGACTTTACTGGAGTTAGCTAAGGAAGAGTATCCGGAAGTAAAGGTTATCCCTGTCAAAGAAGCAGATGAGTTATTAGGGTATATTTATCCACGCGATACGACCATGAAGCTTACTATATAATAGTACTATGGTACCACAATACGACCCCTGGTCTCCCTCCGGCATGTTCGGATTCCCCCGCTCAGACGCCCCAGCATTCCAACGCGAGTGGGAAACACTCCAATCTAGCGGGGTTTTAGTAAATACGGTAGGTCCGACGAACCTTGTTAAGCCCGTCTCTGCTATAGGAACGAGCGGAACGGTTTATTTGTGGGGTCTAGCCCTTGTAAATGCAGACACTGGCGCTGGCGCTATTAGGGTTCATGACGACGCTGACACCGAAACTTATTGTGTAGCCGTAGCCAGCCGACAAGGACCTTTCTTTCTTTCATTACCAACACCTCTCGCCGTAACAGAAAACTCAGGGGTTAAATTTACCAGGTTGTCCGGCGCACAAACCGGTTTGTACTGTACTCCGTTGTATACAACATCAACCAAGAAATACGAGGATTAATTAGATGACACCACCACCAGTAAACCCATGGTCCGCAAGCGCAATGGGAAGCGTTTATAGAGATGCTCCAGGCATGTTAAGAGAGAACGGGTGGTCACAGCCCTACACAGTATGTGCTGGTCCTTTAGCCGCAGGCGGCAATCCTGGCAGTAAAAGAGCTATTTGCTCTGGAACAGGCAGTACCCACCTCCCTTCATCGGAAAGCCAATCTATATTGCCGATATTACAAGCAGGTCAATCCTTGTCAATCTTCTCCATACAAACTACTGCCGCATGTGGTGCCGAACCTGCCGTAGTATCACTACATGTTTCAGGTAATGGAAGTACGTTAGACGTAGATACTCGTAAAGCAAGCACAACAGGACACAAGGATGGTCCGTTCTTTATGTCATTTGCTTTACCTATACGCGTAGACGGACCTGCAAAAGTATGGGCGAATGTAGATTCCGAGGGCAGCGCTTCCAAAGCTTTCTCAAGATTTATAATAAATTACATCAGAGTTGATGAAGAAGATACTATAATATCATAAGGAAGCATAAGTCAAAGCTTATGCCTCACCACCTACCCACCCCCCCGGGGGAAGCATAAGTCAAAGGTACCCCATGAATCAAGGAACAAAAGCAAACAAGTCAGGCACTCGTCTCGAAGATAAGGTCGAGAAACTAATTCTGGACAACTTACCTGTAGTCTCACGAAAGTTTAGTAAGACTAAAGAGCGTAAAGATGTGTTGTTGAAACACGTTCCTTACACAAATATCTATGGAAGCACAAGATGTCGTAGTGAGTTCGTTCTTTGTTACCTCGACAGAAAGATTAGGATTGAATGTAAGTTTCAAGAATCAGCAGGTTCTGTTGATGAAAAACTACCATATTTATACATGAACTTTACAAAATCAATTTCTGAAGAAGAAGCAATCATTGTGATTGAAGGAAATGGCTTTAAGGTAGGTGCGAAAGAGTGGTTGAGGAAAAAGTGTGCTGGCACTAAAGTTTCTGTGATGAGCTTAGATGAGTTCGCGGCGGAAGTCGCTGCGGGATTACCAAAGAAGAATATTATAAGTAAACTCTTTGATTGGGTAACAGCGTAATGACAATACAAGGGTGGTATAAGTCAAGGTGTTAGTTGCGATACGAGGAAGTATGTTCGCGGTGTATCTGAAAGAAGGATACAATGTTGTGCGTCGATACCAAAAGGGAGAGACTGCTGACGACAAGATTGATTTCTTTGAGCATTTAGGTTGTTACAAAGACCTTGATGTAGCAAAAAGATTTTGTAAAAAACAACAAGGTGTTGTAGAAATCAAGCAAAAAACTGGAAATCAGGTAGATGCTGGTGATTTATAATGCACACCTTATTATAGCAGGTGCGACTATAATTCCCCAAGTTATATAAATAATATTATTATGAATACCAACTTACCAAAATTCAATATCACTTTCCCTATTAAAGAACAGGGTATTTTTAAACATTTTTTACCTCTTACATTATTAGTAACCAACAGACACGATAGGGATTTAGCTATTAGTCTTTTAGGATTTAATACTCGCCAAGCATATGTTGAAGCTGTGAGAAAAAATAGAGACTACGCAACAATGATGTCGGTCTTAATAACATTATTTGCTTTAGATAAAGTTGAAGATAAGGAAACCTTTTTTGGATATATAACCTTTAAGGATAAGAGGTTAGAGTCTCGTATAGCACACCTATGTGGTATAGAAGAGAATGGTTTGTCCGTAGATGAATTAGAATCTATGTGGAACATGAGTAGCCTACCTGAACAATAGGTCGAAACAAAAAGAATATATAGTTTACAACTTTGTGCCCCCGCGCGATAGCGTAAGTACGTTGCCTGTAACGACTTACGAACAATTTGGTATTTTCCAAAATAATCGCCGATTTTTCCTGTTTTATCCTTGCGTTATGGCTTGGGGCGTGGTACAATACGTCCTCAAAACCTGTTCCTCCGCCCATTGGTAAAGGAACAGAATACTTTTCCCATAACAACAACTTGAAATAATGAAATTCGTAATTGACGAAACAAAAGATAAGATGATTCACTCTCTAATTAAGGGTGGTAAGAACGTAATGCTAACAGGTGCAACAGGTGCAGGTAAAACTACCTATTGCTTTGAAATCGCTAATGATTTAGGCATGAACTGTGAAGTAATAAACTGTGGTTCTACACAAGATGCTAGAACATCACTACTCGGTTTCTTCCAACTCAAAGATGGTAATACTGAATTTACACCATCTAGCTTTATAA
>Ga0209337_1001988_pt1 | contig 15077 bp, 19 predicted proteins | sample LinPmetageLP53_FD_184044 | JGI IMG/M metagenome (GOLD analysis project Ga0209337, IMG submission 184044) | Marine viral communities from the Pacific Ocean - LP-53 (SPAdes) (version 2) | ecosystem: Environmental > Aquatic > Marine > Oceanic | place: Pacific Ocean | collected 2010-02-08
TTCTGTATAATGTGAATTATCTAAATCATAAAACCGAACACTTCCAGTTCCAAAATTAGAACTTCCTTTTACTGATATGGAAGCATTAAAATTTGTTAAATCTGTAAATGTTTTATTACTTAAATTATTTGTTGAACTGGCAGTAATATATCCAGCACCATTAGTTAATGTAAGATTATTTGTAGGTATAGTTGGAGTTCCAGTAAGTTGCGTGTAGGCAATTGATTTATTAGTTAATGTGTCGCTTGAACTTGCCGTTATATATGAAGCACCATTTGTTAATTGATTATTATTTGTTGGAATTGTTGGAGTTCCAGTAAGTTGCGTGTAGGCAATTGATTTATTAGTCAAAACATCTACACTATCTTTTGTTATTAATGTATCGGTAATTTGAGGTAAAGTTAATGTAAATTTACCATTACTATCAGCATCATTCGCACCTTGTAATACTATATAATTATTTATTAATGGATTTGTAAAATTTGTAAAAAATAATTTTGGTGTTCTTGTTGCTGATATTCCTTGAATAGATACATCGCTTCCTTTAAATTTTACATCTTCATCAGTAATAAATATTTTGGTCGTTCCATCTCCATCTTCAATATCAATAGAACTTCCTTGAATTTCAATATGTCTATTTGTTGAACCTATTGTGATACTTGAACCAGCACTAGTTCCAAAATCAGTAGCAGTTGTTAAATTTGGAATTGTTGGAATTCCAGTTAATTGGTCGTAGGAAATACTTTTGTTAGTAATTGTTGTGGTGCTGTCTGCTGTGAAGGTAGTGCTAATTTGTCCGTTTGAATTATTATAACTAATAGGTGAAACACCAGATAAACTTGTTAATTTAATATATAATTCATCGTTAGAAAACATACTATTGCTTCCAGATTTATTTGTTAATGTGTCGCTACTACTTGATGTAAAAGTAGTTGTAAAAGCACCAGAGGTATTATCATAACTTAATGGAGAAGATGCGGAGAGATTTGTTAATTTAATATAATTTTCATCATTAGAAAACATACTATTGCTTCCAGATTTATTAGTTAATGTATCACTACTACTTGATGTAAAAGTAGTAGATATTTGACCGTTTGAATTATTATAACTAATAGGTGAAATTCCAGATAAACTTGTTAATTTAATATAATTTTCATCATTAGAAAACATACTATTGCTTCCAGATTTATTAGTTAATGTATCACTACTACTTGATGTAAAAGTAGTTGTAAAAGCACCAGAGGTATTATCATAACTTAAAGGTGAAGATGCGGAGAGATTTGTTAATTTAATATAATTTTCATCATTAGAAAACATACTATTGCTTCCAGATTTATTAGTTAATGTATCACTACTACTTGCTGTAAAAGTAGTGCTAATTTGACCGTTTGAATTATTATATGATATAGGCGAAATTCCAGATAAACTTGTTAATTTAATATATAATTCATCATTAGAAAACATACTATTGCTTCCAGATTTATTAGTTAATGTATCACTACTACTTGCTGTAAAAGTAGTGCTAATTTGACCGTTTGAATTATTATATGATATAGGCAAAATTCCAGAAAACAAACTACGAATTTCTGCGTCAGTTCGTGCTATATCCGTCGCATATTCGAGAGAATTTCCACCAGATGAAACTTTAATCACTTTTCCAGCATCACTTGCTTCTAAACTGTTTAATCCTTTTAATGAAATTTTAAAATCACTATCATAAACAACTGGTAAATCTGCTGTTATATCGCTTAATTGATTTACTGTTGTATTTATTAAGTTTCTATTAGCAAATGTTCCTCCATTTGTTAAATTTCTTCCAGACATTATACTATATTACTATATAATTATATAATAATTAAATATATACTACACAATATCATATAATAGAGAAATTTTTATTATATGGTATTTATTTAAATTTATTCGACCACCCCTCCCTATGAAAAAAGAGAAGTTCAGTAATTAATTAATTTGTATTATACTTATTATATCAAAGTGCCTAAAATTGTGCCTAATACCTAGAATACCTATATTTTAAAAGTATTATATAGAGATAGTATATATATATAGGATTGAAAACATAGGTATTTTAGGCAATTTCAAGAATTTAGGCAACTCTCCTTTTTTCTTTCATAAGGAGGGAAAATCGACAATTATACTATTTTAATATCTATAAAAAATCCTTTATATTTATTACCTTCTATCATTTTCCTCATTTGACTATCATATTTTACCTTCTTTCTTTTCATATAATCAATTACTTCTCTATTAAATGAACCATTTGCTTTTTCTCCACTTTCTTCGTATTTTTCCTTTATTTGTTTGATACTTGTAGAACAAGATACAGAGTTTAAAATAATATTCTCATCTAACCATTCAATTAATTTACTTTTATTCGTATTAATAGTTTCATTTACTTCGTCTTGATATTCTTTCGGCATTTCCATTAATCCATTAGTATAAACATCGTAAGCATTATCCATTAAAATATGAAATAAAGACATTCTTTTACTAAATATTTTTTCGTCCATTTTGGCATCAACTTTGAATGTTTTGTTTTCATAATCATCTTCCTTGTGGTCTTTTGAAAAATGACTATCCAATTGCGATACTTGAATTCTTCTAGCAATACCTTCGTCCATTTTACTAAATCTTAATCCACTATTACCAGCAGTAAAACATTTTCCTCTACAATATATATCTTCTGTTGTTCCAAACAACACTTCATTTTTAATTTTTTCACCATCACCAAGCATTTTTAACATTCTTTCATCAAGTATAGCACTTGCCTTCATTTCTTCACACCAAAACAGTCTTACACCTTTAATATCCAAAAGATGTTTATGTGCTTTACTAGCACATTTTTCATCAAGCAAATCACTATTAAATTTTCCAACATAACAAGGAAAACAACTATCTATTGCTGATAAAATAGTAGTTTTACCATTTGAAGCAGTTTGACCTATAAAATTATATATATGTTTATATCTTTTAGCATCACCAGTAAAAGCATAAGCGATTATATTTAACATATATTTTGTATGTTCGTCATTATAATTACATATTTTTTTAATTTCGTGTAATAACCATTTTTCATCTTCCTCATTTCTCTCGACTTCATAATCATAATCTAATCTTTTTGTAATATAATCTGTTGGTTCAATTTGTCTTTCTAATTTTTTTGTTTTAATATTATACAATCCATTTCTAAAAGCAATATAATAAGGTAAATTATCTATTTTTATGTAAAATTTATCATTAAGTAATAATTTCATCATATTTTCAATAATTCCTTGTTTCAATTGTTGAAAATCTACTTTTTGATATAATCCAGTTTGATTATGTAATTCTTTTTGTTCCATTTTAATAATTTCTTTGCTTTTTTTAACACTTGTATTATTTATTTTTTTCATAATATGTTCTACACCTCTATCAATACATTCATTAATAATTGGAATTAAATAAGGATATGGTTTATCTACAACACACCATAAATTATTATCATCAACAACATACCATTTTTTACAACAATATACAATTCTATTTTTAATAAGTGGAAGTAATTTTTTAACAAATTTTAAAGCACCATTATAAAAATCATCAACTACCAATTTAATATTTTCTGTGTCTGTTTTTTCTTCTTTTTCCCATTCCATTACATCATATAGTTCATCATAAAATCCATCTGGTATAGGAACAATTTTACCTTCTTCACATTTCGGTGATTTACAACTACTAACTATATTATTTTCATTAATATATAAAATATCTTTTGCGTGTTTATGCTCTTGACCTTGAAAACATTTATTATTTAAATTGGCAAGTTGTATTTTTTTATTTTGATTATCGATACACATATTACAACTATTATATATATCACCAAAATATTTTTTAATCACTATCATTACTTTCTTTTTAATATTGTCATCAGTAGTAGTTTTTTTATCTTTTTTAACAACACTATTTTTGGTTTTAAATATTTTTGATTTTCCTTCATCAATTAAATCTTTGATTAATCGTTCTTTATCTAAATACTCTAATTCTGTTCCATTCCATTTTTTATCAACATTTTCAAAAACCCAATTATTTCCATTAGCACAAAAGAAGTCGCCTTTATAATTTTTGAATACTTCTGTTTGACTAATAACATTATCATCAATCCAATCACAAAGATAATATCTATGAAATCCTTTACTATTACCATCACCACCGATACTATCGTTATAATTCATTTTAATTTGATTTAACATAATATCACATTCTTCATCAACATCAATACAAATAATATTTTTAGGTAAAACAATTTTAGAACAAATAATACTTTCTTTTTCACCTTCTCTTTTTTGAACTTCTATTACTTTTTTAATGTCCCAATTTTGATTTTTATGATTACCTTTAATATCTGTTCTAACACCATTTTCATATATAACAAGAACGAATTTCTCGTGATATTGATGTAAAATAGTAGGTATATTGTCTAGTCCTTTATCCATTATTATATTATAGATTTATGTATTTATATTGTTTTTTACAATTATATATAAGTAAAAAACAATTAATTAAAAGTTAAAATACCTTGTTTTAATTTTTCTTTTTCAATAATTTCTTTATCTGTTAATGGTCTATTAGATTTAAAATTAGAAAGAGGGAACACTTTAATATTTTCATTCTCTCCATCTTTCACAATATTATCTTCATCAGTATTAGAATGTTGTTTAGGTTTTATGACTGGACTACTAAATTCGTCTGCTGGGTCTTGATAATTATTATTTGCTATTAATTCAAGAACATATTTAGGTTGAACTGCTTTCATACATTCACAAAATCTATATGGGTGTTGAAGCATAATAAGGTCAATCATTTCACTTTTAGATAATTTAGTATATCCAATAATATTAGTTTTTGAAATAAATAATCGTAAATCTTTGTAAGATTTTTTTTTTAATAATTCTCTATCCATTATATTAATTAGATAAAAAATAATATATTATACTACTAATATGACTAAATCTACAAAAAAATATAGAAGAAAACCAATAGAGCGAAAACATAAAGAAAAATATGTTCCACCAGACCCTATTAAACCACCACCAGAGAATAGTAATAATAGATTTACAATTTTGCCATTTCCTTTTTTAAAGCAAGTTTATTAGGTTGTTCTATTCTTTCAAGAATTTTTAAACTACCAAGTATAACATTTTTTTTCTTTGTTCTAGATTGAAAATGATTTACTAGTTTATCAAAAGTCATAAGAGGTAATTTATATACATCATTAATGTATTCTACAATCTCATTCAAACTACCAAAATATAATACTTCTGTGTCATTATCAATTTGAACTTGATACAGATATGTTTTTTTCATTTATAGTTATATTATATACATCATATTTCTTTAATAGGTTTTTTACATATTACTTTTTACTTACAATATTAGGCGATAATTGAGGTTTTACCTTTTTTGCTTCTTCATTACTCATAACTTCTCTCTCCACCAAGCAACCGTCTTCACCGCAACATCTAATCTGGGAACAACGAGAGGTAAATAGCGTTTGTAATAACATCGCCGTTCCAGATAATGCTATACTTGTTATAGCAACCACATCAACAACCATATAATAAATAAATATTAAAAAATTAAAATATTTTACAATAATATAAAATGGGTTTCTTTTCAAGTATAGGTTCGGCATTCAAATCATTCGCACCAAAATTTATGAGAGGATTAAGGCAAGTTGTTCCAAAAATCACCAAAGGTATTAAAACTGGTGCTATGAAATTAGTAAAAGGTATTAAGAGATTAGTTAAAGGCAAACCAAAGGAAGCAACAGCGAAAGTAGGGAGAGAAGTAATTAGGTCTGGAAAACGAGGGAGAAATATGATAAAGAAGGTAAAACCGAGTGGATTATTTCCACCGATGAAATAATAATGTATATTTTAATGAATAATAATTATATGAAGAATTATAAAGTTCTTTGTATAATTTTAAAATCAATTTTTGATGAAGATATTATATACCATATAAGTAAGTATTTCAGTAGAAACTATTTCAATAAAAGGAGGAAAGAAATAAAAAAAATAACTTATAGAACAAAAAATTCTCTCTACTACAAAAAACAATATCGTTCTTATCATTACTATTATCATTAGATTAATTAAATACAAAAGGGTTAAAATCATCAGTTTCAGTTTCTAATATTTCCAATACTACTTTTTTTCCAAATTTTTTAGCAAATACTTCTATAAGTTTTTGTCTTTTTCCTACACTACCATCATATTTTTTCCAATTTGTTATTAATTTTTCAACATTAACCTTACTTACATTTTTTTTAGTTTTCTCACTATAATATTCACTTCTGTCTGTCTTTGTCTGCTTCGCTTGTGTCTGCGGTGCTTGTGGTTTAGTTTCTTTTGCTGGTGCTAATTTACCTTTTGGTGCTTCTTTTGCTACTTCTAACTTTCTTTCTTCATTCATTCTATTTGCTTCTTTTAATCTTTCTAATATATCTTCTGCTGTATCTTCTTCTTCCTCTTCTTCTTCCTCTTCTTCTTCTTCCTCTTCTTCTTCTTCCTCTTCCTCTTCTTCGTCATCTGGTTCATTCATCGATTTATCATATTCTCTTGTATTTCTACCAAATTTATTTTTATAATAATAATTAACCATATCTATTATACCATCTTCATTACCTTTATAACTAAATTCATCGTCATAATGCCTATCGTGTTTTTCTTTTTGAGATTTTAACCATTTTTTAGTTTCTTTCTTATTATCATTTAAATAAAATCTTCTCATTCGTTCTCGTAAATCATCATTAAATAAAGTAGATAATAATTCTTGGAATTTGTCTTCACTTTCATATAAATCTGCTCTTAAATCCGTCATAATAGCACCATCTTCACCATAATCACCCATCTCTTCTTCCAACTTATTGTATTCTTGTTTTAAATCAATATATTCTAATTTACTTCTTCTTAAATCTTCTTCTGTTTCATTTAATTTCATTAATAACTTGAAATATGGAGTTCCAGAACTTTCTAACAACGGTTTTGTAATAATTTCTTCCATTTATTATATATGAATATATTATTTTTTTTTATTATTCTTACCCTTTGGTTTTTTAACTGGTAAAACTCTTACTGGGGGTTTCTTTTTTGGTGCTTTTTGTTTCTTTTCCGCTAAAACACGCCTTATCTTTGTTGCTTCTTTTTTTGGAATTACCATTTCTCCCTTGTGTAATTTATAATTTTTGGTTTTTGGAACATTCATACTTCCTTTGGCGAGAGAACTTGGGTCAACAATACCACTACCAACACCAGCACCGACACCAGCACCGACAACTCGTTTTGGTATTTGCTTAAAAAATCCACCAACATCATCTTTAAAAAAACTTCCTATATCACCGAACAGTCCCATTTATAAATATACTAAACATAAAAAAAATTATAATTTATAATGTGGTTTAACTTTTAAAACGATATTTCTTTTACATTTATGAACTCTTGCTCCACTATTTTTTTGTCCTTTTAAAGTTTTACCTTTATAAAACCTATAACAATAATAGTTCTGTGGATTAATCAATTGACTAACATTTTCAAACATAATATATATTATACTACTATTTTATTATAAACTTGTTCTGCCATAGGTTTAGAATGTAGCATATTTGTTGCGAGTTCTTTTTTTTCTTTTGTATTAAGATTTTCTTTATATTTATGTGTAATATAAATACTTCTCAATAATGATGTAGAGATTGATTTTCCTAAATTAGTTTTAAATATTTTTTGAAGATACTTTGTAATACCATTCGCAGTCATAGGAGAACCTTTTTTTGTATTTTGATTACCACTTAAATTAATAAGTAAATATTCATTAAGATTAATTCCAATCCATTTCCTTAACAGATAATTTAAATCTTTATCTTTCAATTTAATTATAAAAGGTTTATCATCATAAGATTTACTCTTTTTAGTTTTAAATTCTCCAAGTTGAAAGTATGGTGTTTTTCGTTGTTTTATAACTAAATAATTTTTATCATCATCTAATTTTTCTTTATCATCAATAATAATTTTCATATTAGCAAAATCATTTCTAATAATATCAAATGCCTTACCAGAATACAAATAAAGAACTAGGTATTGTTGTATCAATTGATAATCTCTTTTAGTCAAATCACTTCTATCTTTTTCTAAAATTGGTTTAGCATCTCTTTTATATTTATTCAATAAATCTAAAATAACTTTATAATCAACCCAGTTTTCTTTTTGTGCTTCTGTTTTACTATTTTCATCATAATTATCTTCAATCTTATTTGAAAATTTATCTTGTATCTCTGCGTATTTTTTATATAATTCTTCTTCTTTTAAAATTTTTAATAAGGCAATAATAGCAGTTGTATAGTTCTTTTTTGTATGAATTGATTTATCACTTAATACATCATATACCTTATCAACATCTTTTAGAAAATCAATATTCTTAATTGTATCTTGATTTGTGATAAGTTTATTCAATATTTTAAGATTTGAATTATAAACTCTAATAGAATTATCACTCAATTTCTTAACTCTATCTTCATTTGCTTCATTCAACATTTTTGTAATATCCATCTTGCTATACTATCACTAAATATAATATTTTTAAGTCAATTTTTTATTTAATTAATGCGTAAAATACAATATTTTTTTATAATTTATATTTTTATAAATGTCTGTTGAATTGACCCCAATACATTTAGGAAAAATATATAAATTACATAATCCATATAATCCAAATATTACAGATTGTTATGTTGGAAGCACAAAAAGAAAGTTAAATCATAGATTAAACGAACACAAAAGTAATATAAGAACTAAAAATCTAAAATCTTGTTTTTTAGAAGATATAGATAATTTACAAATAGAATTATTAGAAGAATTTGAATTTACTAATAAAAAAGATTTGTTGTATAGGGAGAGATATTGGTATGAAAAATTAAAACCATCTCTTAATAAATGTTTTCCAATAAGAAATAAAAAGGAATATTTAAACATTTATTATCAAATGAATAAACATATAATATCAAAAAAAAGAAGTGAAGTAATGAAATGTGTATTTTGTGATAGAAACTATACAAAAAGACATAAAGCAAGACATCAAAAAAGTTTGTATTGTTTAGAAAAACAAAAAGAATTAAAAAATAATAATGTTGAATAATTATATAATGGGATTTTTTGATGATATTGGTTCATTCTTTAAAAAAGCAGTCAAAGGAGTTAAAAGCGGAGTAGGCAAGGCAATAAAAGGATTAAAGAATAATGTTTTTACAGAGAGAGTAGCAAAAGGAATTAAAAAAGGTGTAAATCTTGTTGGCAAAGGATTACAAGCACCAGCGAAATTTTTAAAGAAAATAGACCCTTTGAAAGATAAAATGGGTGGTGCTTCATTTCTCTCGCCAATTGGTCTTATTGCTGATATAGGTTTAGCATTACCAAGTGGTGCTGGGTATTTAGGTCAATTAGCAACTGATAGGAAATTACAAAAGAAATTAGCAAAAGGAGATTTAGATACAATTTTAGATACTGGTTTTAGTGGTTTAGCAGTTGGAAGTGGTTTGGGTAGTGCTGTTAAATCGGCATTAAAACCAGCATCAAGGAAATTATCTGGTAAATTAGCAAAGGCATTACGACCAACATAAAATAATATATTACAATAATATATAATGGAAAGACCTACAAAAAAAGTTAGGAAAGTAAGAAAAGGAGAAAAAGAAAAAAAGGAAAAAAAGGTTTTAGTCAAATCAAAAAAAACAAAAAAAACAAAAACAAAATCAAGACCTAAAAAACCTAAACAACCTTCTATGTTAGAATTATTATTATTACAACAAAGACCACAAGCAACTGGATTAATGCCTCAAATGCCTCAAATGCCTATAAATCCAGCGATGATTGGAAATATACGAGATAGAGTATCAAATTTACAAAAATCATCTGGTTCTGTTGTTAGTGAATGGGTAAAATTAAAAGCGTTGTTAAATGATGCTAAAACAGCATATTCAAATGGAACACTTGACGAAAATGATATTGAAGAATTATATAAACAAGCAAAAAAACTAGGTAAAAGTGGTTTTAGAACATATCAAGATTTATTAGCAACATATACAACAGCGAAAGGTGCTTATGATTTTTTTGTAAAATATTTAAATAGAAATACACCAGAAGGCGAAAGAAATTTTCAACCTCCAAGTCCTCCACCTCAACCAGATAATCAAGCACCAGAAAATCAAGCACCGCCACCACCACAATCACCTCCACAAGCACCAGATAATCAACCACCAGATAATCAACCACCAAGTCCTTCACCACAAGCACCACCAAATATTCCACAATCTAATACAAATTACTTTTATGATAAAGCAAGTCAAGCATTAAATGCTATAAATCCTCTTGGTGGTATAACTGGTGTTGAAGGAGGATTATTAGTTGGAGCATTAGGAACTGCTTATCAAATGAGAAATTTAATGAATAGAAATACATTAAATAGAGATATACAAGTAAATCAAGAAAGAGGCGGTAGATTAGCAAATCAAATACAACAAACAGCAGTTCAAGGATTAGGAAACGCATTAGCGGAAGCAATACCTCGTGCTGGTGTAAATTCATTACAAAATTTACAACAACAAATAAATAGTGATATAAGTGAAATGGACGGAATACTTGAAGGTTTAGACCAAGCACAAACAGATTTAACTAGACAGCATAATATAGCACGAAGCGAAGCACAAAGACAATTAAGAGAACAACAAAGAAGACCAAGTTTGAGAGAAACTAATAGAGAACAAGTAGCACGACAAAATTTAGGTGAAATAGAAAGACAGACAGATATAGGAAGGCAAAATTCATTCGAACGAGCAGTAGAAAGGGTTGAGCGTGAGGGTATTTTTGAGAAAATGAGAAGAAAAAAAACACCAGAAGAAAAAGCAGAAATAGCAAGAAAAGCAAGAGAAACAAGAAAAGCAAAAGAAGAAGAACTAGAAATAGAACAAAGAAGACTTGGATTAGAAGCAGAATATCCATCTACGGACGATTTAGATATGGCAGAAATGGAAGCGAGATTTCAAGATTTACAACGAGATGATGAATAAAATATAATATAATGTAATTATAATATGACTTCATTTCAAGAAAAAAGGGCAAATTATATTCCTAGAAATCCAGTTGAAATAGTATTATCTAGCAAAAATGGATTACAAATAGGAGATTTAGATGGTAAGAAAATATATGAATTAGAAAGCGAAATAATAGCAAGAAAGGACGAGAGAATGTTGCTACATCTTAAAAAAGCATTTATTCCTTTTTCATTTTATACAATCTCTTCATCACAAAATAATAATAAATTAGATGTAAAAGAAACAAATTCATTAGGTTCAACTAATACATACGCAGTAAGTATCGAAGACGGAAATTATAGTATATCAAAATTATTAACAGAAATAAAAACACAGATGGAAGCAAATAGCACATTTAGTTATATATATACAATTAGTTATGATGAGAATACAAGTAAAGTATCATTTTTAATTGCTAGTGGAACTAATATATCAAAAACGGAACTATTATTTTCAACTGGAACAAATAAAAGTGATAGTTTATTAAGAGTATTAGGGTTTAGTGAAGCAGATAAAGAATTTACAAACTCAACAGCATTAAAGAGTGATTTTGTAGTAGATATGGCAGATGGACTAGATAGTTTAAGGTGTTTATCAAATTTAGTAGGTGATAATATTGTAAGCACAAAACAAGGACAGAATGGTGGTGAATTATTAACTTTACCAGTAAATCTCTCGCCTTATTCAATTCTATACTTCGATGAAGGAAATAATCCTTTTAAACATAAAATCGCATTCAGTTCAATCAAATCAATAGAAATTACATTTAGCGATGGACGAGGTAATGTTGTTGATTTTAATAATATACCATATACATTAATATTAATTTGCGAATTTCAATTTGACCCTAACTCTGCTATAACAGCAGTAAATAAAAGTTTAAATCAAGCACCACCGAGAGATATAATACAAGATGAAGAAATGAGAAAACAGATGTTAAAAATGCTTATGAATAAAAATAATAAAATGTAATATTAGTATATATGAAAATTATTGAAAAAAAAAATAATATAGAAATACAAGGTGCTAAATTTAGCACGGCATCAAGACCACCAAATCTCTCCAAGTTTCTAAATTATCTCAATCTAACATTAATAATAGGATTACCAGCAAGTGGTAAATCCAGTTTAATAAAGACATTATTAAATGGAACACCACAAGACAATTTATATAATAATGTATTTAATTCAGTATATTATATCTCTCCAAGTCAAACTATGGAATTGAACTTACCAGAAGAAAAAATAATAAGTTTAAGCGAAGATGAACCATTAGAAGATATATTAACTCAAATAATAGATGTAGAAAAAGAAGAGAATGAAAATGACGCAGATGACCCACACAGAGTGCTAATAATATTGGACGACGCAATTAATTATATTAACACCAATAAACGAGCAATGAATGTATTTAAAAAATTATGTTTTAACGGACGCCACATTTTGGGGAAGCATTCTTCGGTTGCTACTTGGATTGTATCACAAAAGGTAAAAAGTGTTCCATTAGCAATTCGTAGTCAAGCAAATCAAGTATTCTTTTTTGACAGCACAAAAGCAGAGAAACAAGTAGTAATAGATGAATTTACACCGCTAGATAAAAATGAGGGAATTGAATTAATGGAATTTGTTTTTGATAGACCGCATAATTTTTTATTTATAAATTTATTCATACCAAAGAACAAGCGAATGTTTAAGAACTTCAACCAATTAACTTTGGAAGATTATAATTAAAATTAATTTAATTAGTAATAAACAAATATAAATATTAAAAATGTATAAAATGTATAAATGGAAGACTATTCTATAACTGATTGTGATATATGCTTTAAAAAATTTAGATGCTATGGATTGCTTGGAGGAAGTGCTGTATGTAATAAATGCCACACAGCATTTCAGTTTGGATATGAAAAAGAAAGAACAAACTGGGAAAAATGGACTGGGAAGTCATTTTTAGAAATGTGGAGAGAACACGAAGAGAGTGATAGATTAACAATTCACCATTAATTAAACAAAAAATTGAAAAAATTTTTATTCACTACTCTAAAATCACTACCAAAATGCCTTTCACAAACTGCGTTAGTTTTAATTATGCTCTTCACCAATTGGATTTATTTGATGAGATTGAAGGTAAATATTTGAAATATTATTTTCAAGGAAATTTAGACCTTGATGATTATGATTTTGAAGTTGATATAGAAGAAGTTGAAAAAGAAGGCAGTAGAAGAGGTTATGTATTAATAGTTGAATATCAATTAAAAAATCCAAAATGGATATATAATAAAAATGCTCTTGGTGATAGTTTCTTAAATATTTATGATATACCAGAATATATTACATTTACTACTGAATTAGATTATGATGCTAATAGTCCTCTTGCTTGGTTAATCGGTCAAGATTTATATGAAGAAACCGAAGATGAGGAAGAAGAAGAGAGTGATGAAGAAGAAGAAGATATATCACAATATAAAAAAATGTGTATATATTTTGAATGTCAAGATGGAGAAAAAGAAATTGTTGATTTAAGTAATTGGATATTAGAAGATGGAACTGGTAATGATGAAATGTTCTTTGATGAATGTGAAGAACCTTGTTTTGTAGATAGAGAATTAGAGAGATATGTTTGTTTGGAATATATTAAAAATAATTTGGTAGAATAAAAAAATAAAAATAGATAAAATTAGAATTTTAAAATTACTACTAACTATATTTTTTTATTCTCCGTTCCAAAATCTCTCCATTTCTTCATCATCAGTATCAGTATCAAAATCAAAATCACTTATATCACTCATATCCTCAAAAATACTAATATCAACTTGCTCTTTAATTTTGTCTTCTCTTAATTTCAAATTTTCTTGTCTTAATTTCTTAATCAACATTTCCTTTTTCATATTTTTTCTTTTCATCGTTCCTAAATTCTTTTGTATCTCTCTTTCCATCTTTCCTAAATTCTTTTCTACCTCTCTTTCCATCTTTCTTTTATCCCATCGCATCGTTCCTAAATCCCTTTCTAGATTTAAATTATCATTAAGCAACTGTGTTCGTTCTTCTTGATATTCTACAACTTGACCTTGTAAAATTTCAATACAACCCAATAATTGGTTTCTATAAAAACTATCTATGGGTTGTGGATTGCTAGACAGTTCATCAAAATGGTCTTTGTTTTTTTTTAATTCATTACACAATTGTAAATATATCCCTTCTGGGATTTTTTCTTTGATGTCATCAACAAGATTAATAAGCGTGATATGGTTTGAGGTCATCGTTGGTTGGTTGCCTTATGATTATGAGTGCTATTTTCGTTTCAATTTTATGAGAAATTAATAGGTAATTGTGGAGAGATTGTAAAAAAATATAGTTAGATGAATTTTAAATACAATAACGAATATATGATTAATGATGACAAATTCTATCAACACGGTAAAAGTCTTTATGAACGAATAAATTGTAATCTGTAATGAATATTATATTCGGTTCATACGAAGAGAATGAATTGAATGTATCAAACATAAAATCTTTAAGAAATTCCAAATTTTCATATCCCTTTGCTTTTGATGTATTAAATACAGCACTAACATCAAATTTATTACTAACCCTCACATTTTTACTTCCTATTTTCATACACCAATCATCACTCATCATTCTACAAACCTCATCAACAGAACACACATTAAAGGTCTTACTAAATGCGTTTGTCATCGTCGTGTTGCTTATGGTATTAAGGATTAAATTTATATCAATTTTATTTTGAATTAATAGGTAATTGATGTGCTGAAATCCACCTATGACGCATTCCATCATAGTAAATAGTAGTGCTGAAATCCAACTATGACGCTTTCCATCACTCATTAACATTTAAAATAAATAATAGATAATACATCATAAAGCAATTGCTTTATGATGTATTATCTATTATTTATTTTAAATGTTAATGAGTGATG
>Ga0209337_1001990_pt1 | contig 15073 bp, 7 predicted proteins | sample LinPmetageLP53_FD_184044 | JGI IMG/M metagenome (GOLD analysis project Ga0209337, IMG submission 184044) | Marine viral communities from the Pacific Ocean - LP-53 (SPAdes) (version 2) | ecosystem: Environmental > Aquatic > Marine > Oceanic | place: Pacific Ocean | collected 2010-02-08
TTTCAGAAGAGGTTCATATGATTTCTACAAGACTGACTGGAAATACTTAAATGACGCTTCTACAAGAGGTGCTATCGTAGGATTTAACTCTATTGAAGGAGTTCTTGTTCCTGCAGGTACATCTACTGTATACGACCAAATTTTAGGTACTAATATCAGAAGACCATTCTTACACGTTCGTTACAGAGCTTCTCAAGGTGACGATAGAAGAATGAAATCTTGGATCACTGGTTCTGTTGGTGGAGCATACACGTCTACATTAGACGCAATGCAAGTTAACTTCCTTTCTGAAAGATGTTTAGTTACTCAAGGTGCTAACAACTTTGTTTTATTCAAAGGAATATAACAACTCTATAAAGTTTATCCCTGTCTTATTGGCAGGGATATTCTTTATTTTATTTATTATTTAATTATATTATATTATGTCAAAAAAAGAAAAACAACAGTCAGCTGTTGAAGCACCAGTTATGGAAGCTCCAGTTGCTGTAAAAAAAGAATTAAAAACCCCTAATAAATGGGAGATGAAGGAAAGAGTTTATTTATTAAAAAACAACTACACTCCTTTAACATTAACTATACCTAGTAGACACACAAGAAAACATCCATTATTGTTTTTTGATAAAACAACTGGTATTCAACGTGAGTTAAAATATGCAACAAACCAAGATTCTCCATTAGTAGACGAACAAAAAGGTGAATGTACATTAGGTCATATTATTTTTGAAGAAGGAAGAATTGTTGTTCCTAAAGTAAAACAAAATTTGCAAAAACTTTTATCTCTTTATCATCCGCTTAAAGATAGAATTTACATGGAATATAAGCCAGAGGTAATAGCAGAAGATGAAGTTGAAGAATTAGAAGTTCAAATTATAGCTTTAAATGCTGCACAATCAATGGACGTAGATCAAGCTGAGGCAATAATGCGTGTAGAAAACGGAACTAAAGTAAACGAGATGAGTTCTAAAGAACTTAAAAGAGATTTACTATTGTTTGCTCGTAACAACCCAAAATTGTTTATTAATCTAGCTAACGATGAAAACGTTGCATTACGTAATGTAGCAATAAAAGCTCAAGAACTTGGAATAATAATACTATCTCAAGATCAAAGGCATTTTCTTTGGGGATCGAATAAAAGAAAGTTAATGACTATACCATTTGATGAAAATCCTTACTCAGCTATGGCTGCGTGGTTTAAAACAGATGAAGGTGTAGAAGTTTACAAATCAATAGAGAAAAAATTATTCTAATCTGTAATAATAGTATAGGGGCGATTAATTTCGCCTCTGTATTATAATATAAAAAATATGGCAATAAACGTAAATACTGTTTACACAACGGTGTTATCTATTTTAAATAAAGAGCAAAGGGGTTATATAACTCCTGATGAATTTAATAAAACAGCAACACAGGTGCAATTAGAAATTTTTGAAAGTTATTTTGAAGATTTAAATCAACAATTGCGTGTACCACAGACTGATAACGAATATGCCAATAGGCAATTAAACTTAGACACAGCAATGTCTATTTTCAAAACCAATGGAAACACAACTTCTGTACCGGTTGGCCAGGTTTTAACATTAGCTTTAACAGCGGGTGGAACTGGTTATACTGCTCAAGGAGCAAACGCAACAACAACTTCAGGAACAGGAACTGGTTTAACTTTAGGTACCGCAATATTAGTTCCTACCTTTACAATATCCGCAGGTGGAACTGGTTATGCAATTGGTCAAGCTTTAGCAACTACATACGCGGGTGCTGGAACTAATTTAACCGTTAACATTTCAGCTATTAACAATGGAGTTGTAACGGCTGTTTTAATAAATAATCCAGGTTTAGGTTACGCAAATGGAAGCGTATTAACAATAGTGCAAGCTGGAAGTGGTGGTAATGCAACGATAACTTTATCCTCAGCTAGTAATGGAACTATATCTGGAGCCAATGTAACGTCGGGTGGAACTGGCTACACTGTTGGTGATGTTATAAACGTAACGGGAGGTGGAGCTAATGCAACTTTTTCTGTTTCAACAATTAATACAAGTTTGTATTTTTTACCACCAAACAATAATCATAGAATTGGTACCGTCATCTATAAAGACGAAACTGAAATACAAAGACTTGATAGAAATGACTTTCTTCAAATAAACAAGTCTCAACTTACAAAACCAACAACAACTTTTCCTGTTTATCTATATGAACAAGCTACTCAAGGAAACTCTGGAGCTTTAACGGGACAATCACATATATACGTATATCCTAGTTCTATAACAAACGCTTCTGATATTACGGTTTCTTACATAAGAAAACCTGCTGACGTTGTATGGGGATTTACTATAGGTGACTTAGGACAGTACCTGTATAACTCAACCTCGTCTACTCAGTTTGAAATAGATGATATAGAGCAAAATGAAGTTATTTTAAAAATATTAGCCTATTCAGGTATTATAATAAGAGATCCTCAAATAGTACAAGCAGCTACTCAAGCCGTGCAAACAGAAGAAAAAAATTCAAAAAGTTAATAAAAAATGGCTATACAACCACCTAACAACGGACTAATAACTGAAACTGCAGAACAGTATTTTCAAGGATCACAAGGTTTTAGAGGAGATGCAGCAAACACCACTGGACAATCTTTTGCTACTAGTTTTGATACAGATCTTTATCTTGGTGATTGGAGCACAACAGGTGTAAATTATGCTTTAAATAATTTTAAAGTATACACAAGCCCTACAGCGATACCAGGCACATGGTCAGAGTGGGTTACAGCTTTCACAGTTACAAATGGTAAAACAATAACTCTTGCCGCAGCGCCAGGCGCAAATCAATACATAGTTGTACAATTAAATATATTAACCGGCGGTAAGTACGCGTCTACAGAAGGTGAAAAAGCTTATGGTCAAGCGGTTGAAGATAATTATGGAAGTTATCAATATATAAAAATTAGTGATATAGTTAATAATTTTTTAGTTGCATACGTAGGCGCTGGTAAACTAATACCAAATGTAAAAAGAACAGATGTAATGTTTCACGCTAAAAGAGCTTTGCAGGAATTTAGCTACGATACATTGAAAAGTATTAAGTCTGCAGAGTTATCTATTCCTTCAAGCTTAACTTTAGTGCTGCCTCAAGATTACGTAAACTATGTTAAGTGTTCTTGGGTTGATCAATTAGGTGTTTTACATCCTCTTTACCCGGCTAATAATTTAACAACTAGCCCTTATTATACACAAGCACAAGATTCATCAGGTATACCAACTCAAGATAATTATGGTAATGATATAGAGACAGAGTCTAAAACTCAAAAAAGATGGCACAGCGCTAATACAGATTTTATTAATAGATTTTTTAATTCAAATGATTTTACTAACGACATGTGGGCATATAATTTAGACATGTTTGGTTTTGGAGGTAGATTAGGTAGGCGATATGGTTTAGAGCCTCAGTATTCTCAAAGCAATGGTTGGTTTAATTTAAACGAAAGAGAAGGTAAAATTTCTTTTTCTTCTGGTCTAGTTGATAAGCTTATAATTCTTGAATATGTATCTGACGGTTTAGCTACAGATTTAGACACTAAAGTTCCCAAGCTAGCAGAAGAAGCTATGTACTCTTACATTATACACGCGGTAATATCTACTAGAATAAATCAACCTGAATATGTAGTTCAAAGATTACGCAAAGAAAAAAGTGCTAAACTAAGAAATGCAAAAATAAGATTATCTAACATAAAACTTGATCAAATAGTTCAAGTGATGAGAGGTAAATCTAAGTGGATCAAAACATAATAATAAAATTAAATGGCTGAAGTTAAAAATGCTTTTATAAAATCCAAAATGAATAAAGATCTAGATGCTAGACTTTTACCATCTGGAGAATATCGAAATGCTATAAATGCTCAGATCAGTAGATCAGAAGGTGCGGATGTAGGCGCTTTAGAAAATGTATTAGGTAATAAACTTGTGTTTGATTTTGAGCCAGGGATTGCAAATCTTACTACTATAGGCTCTTTTGTAGATGAGGTTAACAATATTATTTATGTTTTTTTAACAGACAATACAACTGACAGTTATAATGCAACTGGTGTTGGTTCTAATCATTTTATATATAAACTAAATCCTTCTACTTCCCCTGCAACAGCTACAAAATTAGTTGAAGGAGCATATTTAAATTTTTCTACAAATTTTCCTATATATGGAGTTAATTTGCTAGAAGAATTATTATTTTTTACAGACAATAGAAATCAACCTAGAAAAATTAATGTTAACAATTTTAATATTCCTAACTATTATACTACAGAAGATCAAATAAGCGTAGCTAAATACAACCCTTACAAAAGTATAAGCTTGTGGCAGGAAAATGCAAGCACTACTGGTGAGTACGAAACAACAATGAAAGATGTTGTAAGCTTAGCTTACCCTGATGGCGGAACTTGTAAAACCGTAGCTATAACATCTTTATCATCTTTTCCAGTAACTGATGCTTCTTTTGGCGACGGCATATACATAAAAGCTGGGCAAAAAATAAGCTATATTAACAGCTCTGGTAATTTAGTTTCTTTTTCACCAGCTATTACCGTAGGAGCCGCGGGTTATAATAAAACAACAAAAGTTTTAGCAGTAAGCTCGGCTATAACTTTAACAGCAGCAACTACTTTAGTTGTTAGCCCAAATCCTTATTATAAAAGTAGTTACAATGGAGATCCTAATTTTTTAACTGATAAATTTGTTCGATTTAGTTATAGATTTCAGTTTGATGATGGAGAGTATTCTATTATGGCACCATTTACTCAACCAGCTTTTGTGCCTAAACAAGATGGTTATTTTTTAAACACAGAAACTTCTATTGGAGATCAACAGCAAACGTTTGAATCTACGGTTGTAGATTTTATGGAAAACAAAGTTAATAAAATTAACTTAAGAATTCCTTTGCCTTCTACAAAAAGTAGTTTAAAGTCTACATTTCATATAACTAATATTGATATTTTATATAAAGAATCCGATGCTTTAGCTGTTCAAGTTATTGCAACGGTTCCTATTGATACTGATTTTACAGGAACAGAGACTATATTTGATTATGAATATCAAGCTCAAAAACCTTACAAAACTTTACCAGAAAAAGATATTGTTAGAGTTTACGATAAAACACCTGTTAAAGCTTTATCTCAAGAAATAATTAGTAATAGAGTAGTTTATGGTAATTTTCAAGACAAACATACGCCACCCGCCACGTTAGATTACAATGTTAATGTTACTGAAAAAAGCGCTTTTAATTTACAGACAGGTTCAGCAATTCAAACTGGAGCTTTAGTAAGTGGAACGTCTATAAACATTAACACTCCACTTGGAAATATATCTGTGGGTAGTAAAATTACTGGAACTGGTATTCCAGCAGATACATCTATTGTTACAACAACAAATTCACCTATTACAAATATAACAGTCAACAAAACTGTTACCTCAGCAGCTGGAGCAGTTTTTGCTTTTACACCTGCTGGAGAAGATTCAGTAACCACTAGTATAATAGAATATCCAAGCTCTAGCGTTAAAACAAATAGAAATTATCAAATAGGCGTTGTATTATCTGATAAGTTTGGTAGACAGTCTACAACTATTTTGTCAAACAACAAAACAGCTGTAGTTACAGAGTCTCAAACCTATGTAGGTTCTACGCTTTATTCACCATATATTGATTCTGGTACAAATCCAGCTACTTGGCCTGGTAATTCTTTAAAAGTATTGTTTAACGAAGCTATTCAAGCAACTCCTAATCCTAGTCAAAATTATCCAGGCGTATACAATGGTGATGTTGCTAGTGTTGATTATAATCCATTAGGATGGTATTCTTATAAAATTGTTGTAAAACAACAAGAGCAAGAGTATTACAATGTATATACAGCAGGTGCTTTAAAAGGTAATCCAACCGCTATAACAGAAGACTTAAGTAATTCGTCTATAGTTCTAATAAACGATAACATAAATAAAGTACCTAGAGATTTAAATGAAGTTGGACCTACTGATAGAACTTTTAGAAGTTCAGTACAATTATTTGGTAGAGTTGAAAATATATTAGCCCCACCAGTTGGTGGTACTCCAGCTTACTCAAATACTGGTAATCAACAATATTATCCTGGACAAAGATCGTTTACTACAAACACTATAGAAGATTTATTTGATTCTTTTGATGTCGCGGCTTCATTGGTTAATAAAATAGATTGTGCTATATATAAATTTACAGGCGCAATAGGGGAGGAAGTAGCGTACGTAGCTTGTGGCAACGAACCTAACGTAACTATATGGACAGCCGCTGTAGGAGATTTAGAAACTGAAGTTTGTGCTAACACAACCCCTAGTCCCTTTATAAATTCTGGAGCACCTACTATAACGCTTCAGCCAAATTCTTGTAAAGTTAACATACCTATAACTTCTACAGATAATCCGTTTCATGCTTTTTTTAGAGCTGAATCAGATCCTTTTATTGCATATATGACTACCTCACAAATTGGTAGTCAACAGTTTGGTGTAGTAAACACCGCAGCCAAACCTTTTATTACTGTAGAAAATTTAGCCATATTAGAAACAGAACCAACAGAATCAAGATTAGATATATTTTGGGAAACTTCTACCGCTGGTTTAGTAAATGAATTAAATAATTTAATTTCAAATGACACGGGAGGTGCTTCTGAGTTTAGTGATTTTAACTCTAGTAATTTTACAGAAGCCGCTGGTGGCGCTGAAGCAACTAGAAATATTTTATCTTCTAATTTTAGTTTAGTTGATAATTTAGGTGGAGTTTTAGACCCTACCTCTTATAGTTCTTTTGCTTTTACTTTAAATACTGTTACATCTAATTCTGGACAAAATAATACTAGTTATTTTGAATTATATAACCCCATAGCTGGAGCAGCTAACGCTAACATTTGGAACATAAAAATAAATGACGTTTTTTTAAATAATATTTTTTATAGACAAGGTTCTGGAAACGTATCTACTTCAACTAGCGTTTGGACTTTTGCATTTTCTTGGATTTTAACCGATACTGCTGGTGATGTTACTACTGGTTCTTCTAGTGAAGTAGTGGAAATGGGTAATGAACCACCTGTAATTTATGAGTCTGATGGTACAACAGTAGCAACAACTCCACAAAATATTTCTATAGATTTTGCTAGTACTGCAGTGATAAAAACATTAGTAGCGAGAAATGGTGCTTATGATGGGTCAACAGGTGTTAAAAATGCAAATACAGGCACACAATTAGTTTGGTCTTTAACAGCTAAAAAAGCAGTTAATGGTATTGAAGGAGATTCAACAAGCTTGTTTACCTTACAAACACCTACGGTTACTTCCACTCAATCACAAGTAAAATGGAACTGGAATGCTACAGGTGCTAATATTGGCTACATTGTAACAATTAAAGTTACAGATGCTAACGATCAAGATGCGGACGAAAAATCTGATGAAATTAAATACAATATAGCTTCAGGCACAGTTGCAACTGTTCAAAATATGAAATGGATTGGTACGTGTCAAGGGGATTATGGTCCAACAGAATTTCAACCATGTATTATTACTATAACTGGAAACGCAACTGCTGCTTACAACGGTTATTATATATTTGTAGATCCTTTTGAAGATCTTCCAGTTGTAAATGGTAATGTTCAATTGAACTGGACTGGTGCATTTAAAGGTGTTGGTAATTGCGGTAGAGAAGCACAAGGTTTTGGTGGACTAATGTTTTCTACAAACTATTCAACGGTTTTTGATTATTGGAAAGGTGGTAATACTAACACTGGCACGGATGATTGTAGCGGATGTGGGAATGGAAGTGGAAGCGAGGTATATGGTGGTACACCTTCATATCCAATAACGGTAGACGTAACTAACATTTCTTTTAATATTTTTTAATAGATATGGAAAGGTGTAATTTAAATCAAAAACAAGTAATTATTACTATATGGGAGCGATAATAGAAGTAAAATACTTTAACAGTTTTTTATTAAAAAAAATAAACGAAAGCAGCTCAGCTGAGATACCGTCTTGGAATGGTTCTATGGGTATACCCGTATCAAAAGGTGGTTATCCACAGATTACTAATGTATCTAATTCTGGTAATAATTGGGTTGTAGAAGAAGCAAGGATTAGAGGTGGGTATAATAATACAAATGTAGACTATGGTGTTAAAGCTTATTTAGTAGAAGATGAGCCTAATGCAACCGTTAGATTCAATAGTCTTATATATTCAGGTATATTTAACTCAAGAACTGGTATAAACAATAGTAATGTTTTTTCAGTTGGAGAAGAAATAACTAAATCTGCAGATCCTGTAAATGGATCAATACAAAAACTTTATGCAGAAGATACTAATTTAATTATATTTCAAGAGGCAAAAGTTAGTAGAGCTTTAATAGATAAAGACTCAATATACACAGCTGAAGGTGGTGGAGCTGTAACAAGTGTTAACACAACAATTGGTGTTATACAACCTTATGCAGGTAATTTTGGTATAAGTAAAGATCCTGGAAGCTTTGCTGTATATGGTTATAGAAAATATTTTACAGACAAAGATAGAAACGCTGTAATGAGATTATCAATGGACGGATTAACAGAAATATCTAATTATGGTATGTATGATTATTTTCGTGATGAATTTGCTGCCTCAAACAGAGTAGTTGGTGGTTGGGATATTCACAATAAACAATATGTTTTATCAACTCAAAATACTTTAAGTACCGCTTACAATACTTTATCATTTGATGAAACAGTAAGAGGTTGGCCAAGTTTCTTTACATACGAACCTGATCAAGTTATAAGTTTAAAAAACAATTTTTATAGTTTAAAAGATGGAAGCTTATGGCAACATTACAATACTAGTGTTGACAGAGGTAATTTTTATGGTAACACGTATTTAAACGCAGGGCAAACATCACAAACCTCTATTACATTTATATTTAATCCTAAGGTAAGCATGTCTAAAAGTTTTCAAACAGTTAATTACGAAGGTAGTAATGGCTGGGAGATAACAAATTTTATATCTGATCCAACAGGGGAAAGCAAATTAAATGGCACATATAGTTTAAGTAACGATACCACAAACAAAATTTATAGTTATCAAGAAGGTGAATATATAATTGACCCAGCCACGTCTTTACCTGTTAAATATGAAAATTACACGGCTGTGTTTGGAACACCAAATCCTCCATATAATAGAATTCATGCTGGTTTTGATAGAAAAGAAAACAAATACTGTACAAATTTAGTAAATAGTAGTGTTGCAACACAAGGCGAGGTTTCTTTTGGCCCAAACATCACAGGTATTAAAGGTTATTTTACAACTGTTACTATATCTACAGACTTAACAACAGACTTAGGGGGTGCAAAAGAATTATTTGCGGTATCTTCTAACTATGTAGAATCATCATATTAAACACTATGGAAGAAATTTTAAATATATTATACGAATTTATCTTTGGAAACGCTTATGGCGTTAGCATGGGTATTGCACCGGCGCTTCTTGGACCTATAATTTCAGGAGGAGCAAGTATACTAGGTTCTTTGCTTGGGGGTGGAGGCGCGAGAAGAGCTGCACAAAGAGCTGCACAAGAAAAAGCTAGACTACAAGGTGAATTAGAAACTTTAGAAAATAACAGACAAGATATAATAAACCCTTATGAAGGTGTTACAGATTTGTCTAGTATGATAGATAATCCTTTTGATAAAATTGGTGTGGCTACACAGGCTGCTGAAATGCAAGCTGAAGAAGCTGATATTGCTTTAGCAAATACTTTAGATACTTTAAGAGCAACTGGCGCAAGTGCTGGTGGAGCAACCGCTTTAGCTCGAGCTGCTTTATCAAGTAAGAAAGGTGTTTCTGCTAGCATAGAACAACAAGAGGCTAAAAACGAACAATTAAAAGCTCAAGGAGAAGCTCAACAACAACAACAACAATTAGCTGAAGCACAAAGAATGCAACAAGCAGATGTGCTAGGTAGAGAATTTGTATATGGTCAACAAGAGCGTAGAGACACTCAAAAGCTAAACAGATTACAGGCTCAAATAACTGGTAGCGCATCTGAACAAGCAATGTATAATAATCAAGCAGCTCAAGGGTCAAACGCAATGATGGGGGCTTTAGGTTCTTTAGGTGGTGCAGTGGGTTCTTATTTCGCAAGTAAATAAAATAAATTATGGCAAAAAATTCACTACCAACATTTTCAGGAAACTATAGTTCTCAAGGTCAATATGAAAAAGTGCAAAAACCTGCACAAGACCTTTCGTCTTTATATAAAGATCAAGGTGTTGCTAAAGGTTTGAATGAAATTACAAAAGGATTTACAGATTATTTTGCTCAACAAAGTGCTGCAACCGCTGCTGCAAAAATGATTGTTGATGAAAACTATAAATTTGGAGAAACACAAAAAGATAAGCTACTTTATCAATTAGGTAAACAAGGTATAAACAATGAGTCATTATACGCGTTAGGTTATCAGCTTATAGACGCGCAAACGCAAAGTTCATTAAAAGTTAAGCAAGCAAAAAGTCCAGAAGAAAAAGCTGCTGCAATGAAAAATAAAAATTTTTACAAAACAAAGCTAGGAGAATTTTTAGGTTTAGTAACTACAATGAAAGATTCTATGGAGACTTATAGCACTGATGGAAACCTTGAGGGTAAAGTAGGTGATCAAGGTCAGGTTGCAACTGTTGGTTTGCCTTACACTCCTAAGTATAATCTTGGTATGCCAGCTTTAATTGGCTTAGCTGATGGGGCTGATAGCGAGTTTTACATGGATAAAGGAGGTGACTTTAGAATACGAATGAATAGTAATCAAATTAAAAAAGGTGCTAAAAACGGATACTTAGATGAAAATGCTTCTGTTTTTTTAACATTTGATCCAGGAAGAGTTCCTAAATTAAAAAAACTTATAAATGACAAACTTATAGCGTCAAAAGTTTTTGATAAAAACCTTAAGCTTAATGAAACATATAGTCAAAGAGTAAACAAACTAGATGGAGACTTTACTGTAACAGAAGAAATAACAAACATGAGTGGTATTAGAAACTTGTCAAGTACTACTATAAACCCTCTAAGAGACTCTATGCTGTCTGATCCAAAAAATGCACAGATTATATGGAAACAAATATGGAATCAAGAGGGTGAACTAGAAATAGCTGATGGTTCTAAAAACTCAACTAATAAAAGTGTTTTTACAACAGAATCTGAAAAGAAATGGCTAAATAAATGGGATGAATATGTTTATGGTTCAGCTTCAGGTGTACAGGGAATAATACCGAGCACTAGAGTTGTTGATAAAAAATTAACCGGTAGCGATTTGACTGATGATGAAAAGAAAGATAATAAAAATCAAAGTCAAGCTGAAATTGAAGCAAGTAAATTAATTGCTGGTATAACCTCTGGTGATAGCAATAAAGTTAATAGTTTCTTACAAGGAAAAACTATTGATGGTAAAAGAATTCAACCAAACAGTATAAAGCTTACGGAAAAGCTAGGTCCTTTTGAAAACGATCAAGCTGGTGGAAATGTATTAGATTTCAATATAATAGAAGGAACTTCAGTTACCGCAGCCGGAACTACGTATGGAACTAGTGCAAAAGGTATGAATAATTATGATTTAAGTAATCCTGATAGAGTGTCTGATTTAATAAAGAAAATTATTGAAAAAGGTACTTATGGGGTTGATAAAAAACTAATAATGGTTGAGGTAAATAAATTATTAGGTATTAATAATCCACTTTTAGAAAAAGAACCTTCTAATTAAATATATATATGGCTAAATATACTTATAAAAACGAACCTATATCAGAGGATTTCGTTACAGAAGCTGCCGAGGTTGGTGGTTTAAACATAGAAGAATACATTACTAGTAAAGATGGACTAGAAGTTGTAGACGAATCAATAGTAAAGAACTCTCCCACGTCTCTGGATGCGGATGTGGAGGTGACTGCAGCATCCGTAACAAATGGGGAATCACCGCAGGCAAATGGTTCTTCGGTATCTCTAGATCCTGATCCAAAAAACAAAAAACCAGATAACTCTAAAGAAGCTATATTAAAACGTAAAGCCGAAAGAAGAAAAACAAAAAGAGAGGATGATCTTTTAGATAGCATTAGAACTTCTGTAGATGAAAATGGAGATTTTATTAACGCAGAGGTTTTAGATGAGGTAGTTGTTACAGGCAGAGGACCTGCAAGAGAAACAGAAATAGCAGATGCTTTAGGTTGGACTTTGTTTGCACCTAACACTGTTGAAGGCAGATTAAGCCAACAGCAAGCTCTTATTCCTTACATACAAACACAACCGGGTATTGAATTAGCAGAATTAAATAATTTTAACGCAAGATTAAATGAAAAAAATACACCTGGTCAAACTGGTTTAGGACCTACTGGTGATCAAATTAATACATTTTTTACTGGTGGAAACGATTTTAGAGAAGATGAAAACACTTGGGAAGGTGACTTTAAGGATGGTAAAATATTTGGAGGCTTTGCTGGTGTAGATGAAGATTTTCCTTTAGAAGGAAATAAAGGTTTAGTTTTAGATTATTCGGGATTAGGTATTGAAACAGATGCAAATTTAGTATCTAACAGTATGCCTGCTTCTCGTAGAATTTTTGTTAACCAACAAACTACTTTAGAATTAGAAAATCAATTAAAAAGAAAACCTTTATTTAGACTAGTAGATGAAACTATAGAAAGAGGTAAAGATTTTTTAAACGAAAGCGATAATGAGTTAATAAAGCTACAAACTAAATATGACTCTTTACCAGAAGGATCAGCAGAAAGATTACAAACTGCTGAAGAAATAAATACTTTGGTTGAAAGAGAAAATTACGGTGGAAAACTATATGATCCATTTACTCAAAAGCTTTATGATTTTAAACAAGCTCCTCAAGAAGTTTTAAACATATATGGTAAAGCTAAAAAAATAGCTCAAAATACATCTCTTACAGACTTAAAAAATAGTTTAAACAAAAGTTATTACAAAGTTGTAGCTGTGGCTAAGGGAATAGAAAACTATTCTAAGGATGAGTTAGAAGCAGCGGTACCAGGTATTCAAAATATAGCTGGTGGTGTTGCAAATTTTTTTGGTTCTACCACAACTTTAGAGGCGGATTATAATTTCATAAATGAAATTGCTCAAAAAGAATATATACCAAAACAAATAACAAAGCTACCAGGAAAACATCCTTTTGCTTTAGAATTTAATAAAGCTTTAGAAGACTATGTTGTTTTAAATAGAGCTTACCAAGTTAACAGAAATCCTATAACAAGTGAAAAAGAAGGTTTTGCTATGGCTACTTGGGATTCCGTAATGCAAAGATCAGGCGGTACTAGTATGACCACGGGTGTTACTAGCGCGCAGGAAGAAGTTAAAGCTTTTTCTGATGTAATGCAAGCTAGTGGTTTAGTAGATTTAAAACCTGAAGTTTTAAGCGAAAGACTTTCTACTTCTATTCCACAGATGGTTGGTGGTGGGATTGTTGATTTAAGTTTATTTGCAGGAGAAATTTTTGCAACTAGGAAACTTACCTTTAATTCATTTAAAAAAGGTGCGGATGCAGTTCAAAAAATGGTTGCTGCAACTAGTGCTTACAAAAAATCTGGAGTTATTAGAGGTTTAACTCCTATTATGTTGAAAGGTTTTGAAGAGGCAGGTACTTTTGTAACAAGCGGTTTTGTAGCGGGCAGAGATCCATCAGCAGAAGAAAACATGGCTACTGCAAAGTTTGCTTTTTTCTTAGGAGCAGGTCAAGGAGGCGCAGCATTGTTGTTAAAACACATGCCTGTAAACACTTTTATGTCACCAATAACAGCTCAACTTGCTAAAACTCGTATAACTAAAAATTGGATACCTAGCGTTACTGGTGCTGGTGTTGGTGCTTTTTCTTTTGAATTTGCTTCAGCAGTTACAGAAAGCGAAGAGTATTTTAAACAAACTCCTCAAGAAATGCTATATCACTTTTTAGGTGAATATGGTAAAATGAGATTATTAGGTGCTAAAAGTATTTTATCAAAAAACGGGATGGTTCGAGCGGCGACAAATGATATTAGAGAAATGGTCGGTATGTCAACCACTCAAGTAAGAGATGCTGGTAAAGCTGTTGGCTGGAAAGACATGGATCAAATAGAAAACCCTGATTTTTTCACAACAGAATATTTATCTCAAGAAAAAGGTAAAAAAATAGAAGATGTAAACAAAAAAATTCAAGATAACAAAATAACAAAAGAAGAGGGTTTAAAAGAAATAAGCGAACTTGAATCAAACTACAAAGTTCTTGAAGCACAAGCAGAGCTTAACATCGCTAAAGAAACAATAAAACAAGAAGATAAAAGTGGTTTACAACCTAAAGATTCTCAAATATATGTAGCTTTAGAAAAACTTAAACTTGGTCAAGAATTAAACGTAGAAGACAATTATGTTTTAGCAGAAACACCTTTACCACTGTTGCTTAATAGATTTGCTGGAGACGCAAGCACTCCAAGTCAACCTACATTAGACTATTTAAGATCTATAAGCCAAAGATCTCAAATAATTGAAGACATTTTAAACAAAAACTATGCGCTTAAAACTAGGTCAGGTACTAAACTAAGACAAGAGTCTTTTAAGTTTGTTTTTGATTCATTTGATGTTGGACAAAAACTTGTCGAGCTTGATAAGAAAAAAAATAAAACAGATTTAGAAGAAACCGAATTAAAAGAATTAAGAAAAGAACACGAAAGGTATCAACCCAAAGGAGATCTTTATGAAAATATTACTTCTAAAATTAAAGAAAATAGATTTAAAGTTTATGATGAAAATATAAAAGAATCACAAGAGTTTTTAGACGCAGGTAAAGAAGGTGCAATTATAGAAATTAAAACAGAAAAAGGCTTTCAGGCAGAATATGAATCAACCGTTGGTGGAAATAAAAATGTAGAAAAAAGTCAAGGATTTTTTGACCCTAGCACTAATACTATGTACGTCAACAAAGCTCGTAATATAGAAACTGGCGAGACAGCAACTGTAAAACATGAAATAGATCATTTTGCATTAAGAAATTCTTTAAAAAATGAAGAAGGTTTAGTTA
>Ga0209337_1001993_pt1 | contig 15065 bp, 9 predicted proteins | sample LinPmetageLP53_FD_184044 | JGI IMG/M metagenome (GOLD analysis project Ga0209337, IMG submission 184044) | Marine viral communities from the Pacific Ocean - LP-53 (SPAdes) (version 2) | ecosystem: Environmental > Aquatic > Marine > Oceanic | place: Pacific Ocean | collected 2010-02-08
TAAGTCTAAATACTTTTGCCCAGTGGATGTTATACCCATAGCGTATAACGACGCCGGACCAGCTACGCTCATTAAAGCTAAGTTAGGGACTTGACCAGCCATCATAACAGCAAACCACTCCCCGAAGTCGCTAGCACTATCTATGTCATCGTACTGCATATGGTACATACTATCGCTCCACTCGGCCTGGTAAGCATCTACAGCGGCATGAGCTTTTTCCATTGCTGATGGACCGCCATCTCCGGAATTCTCGTAAGCTCTCAGCATCCCACTCATAACAGGGTGACCACTTGTCATTATACCCCACTTAGCCGCATCTACAACTAGCTCTCCAGCGCTAACCGCCCCTTGAACTAAGTCAATACCCGCATTACCAAGGGCCTCCCCCATCCTGTGAAGTAAGCTATAGTCCAGTCCGACAAGCTGGGTGTACGACCCGACATCTTCTATGTCTAACTGAAGGCCGCCAACCTTCTCACTTGCTTTTATAGTAGCATCAGTTATTAACTCATAGTTTCTTAGCTTGCTGCTGTAATCAGCCGCTAGTTTTTCATGCCTAGCTGTTATGTCCGCTATCTCGCTTTTAGCTGTATCAACCTCTTCTTGGGTTTTAAACTCCCTACCCATTATAACCTCTATCTTACCTTGAGCGTCATAGTTTTTTAAAGCTTCACCAGAAGCTTCAAACAACCCTTTAATAGCCGCATGCTTTTCTTTTATAACCTGGTATTCCCCAAGCGTTGCTTTCTGCTTTTTATTTAGCTTCTCTAGCTTTTCTTTACCAATAGCCTCTATCACCTCTTGGTCAAAATCACCAATTTTACCGTCACCCCACGCGCTTGCTTTATCGGCTACACGGGAAGCTAGCAAGCCCTGTTCCTTCTGTGTGCTCAGTATATCGGTGGCAATACGCCTGACCTCAGGGTCATTTCTGTCAATGCCTTCCGCATCCGCCGAGATCTGATCTCTATCTTTTTTTGTTAGTCGGTAATCCTTTTTTTCTTTTGGAGTTAAGCCTTCTAGTTCCTCCCGAAAAGCTCTTTCAGCAATAGAAAGCCTAGCCTGGGTGAGCTCATCTGCTCCTGTGACGTTAATATGTTTCCAGCCAGTGGTAACCCCGAGAAATCCTTTCGTGATTTCGATTTTACCCATATCAGAGGGCTTCATAGCCATAAGCTTATCACAATAAGCCCTTCCGGTTTCCCGTATAGTACTCGCACTGCAAGCGTATTGAATTCGCTCGTGATACCTGTTGTTTTCCAATGGCTCATCCCCCTCCTTCCACGCTTGAGCGGCCTCTAGGTCTTGGGCTTCTTTTAGGAGGTTGTCGAACTCAATTTTGCTTTCCTCAGCGGCTTTTTTTCTATCGTCAGTTGTTATCTTTACTCCCTCTAAGCTCTTCTCATAATCAGCGTGCTTATCAACAGCTCTCTCCCGCATCCACTCATCCATGGCTTCTCTAGCGTTTGGCTCGCGTAAATCAAAGGTTTGTGTTTCTTTGTTTTTTTTACCGTCAAAATCAGTGGAAACTGATATTAAGCCACTCACAACACCCATACCTGCTGCATCGAAATGGTTTATGTCAAACCCGTAACGAGCATATCTACCTCTAAGATTATCTACAGTAGAAGCGTAATCGACATCTTCAGAGTCTTTAACTTTAGTTAACTCAACAACCGCGACGTTAGGCATGTTCTTCTTAGGGTCAGAGTAGTCAACAACCTCTTCAGAAGTATTACCGCTAGTCTCTACAGACTTAGCTAGCTTTTCCTCTTTGGCTATCTGTTCGTCGTGCTCTGTATTCTCTCCTGGCACTACAGCATCCCTGGTTATCCCCTGTTCTTTCTTTACTTTAGCCCAGTAGTCTGTGTCTATAGATACAGCTGAGATATCTTCCGCTGAAGCATCTGCAACCGTAAGAGCTACGTGCTTTTCTTTAGGCTGGCTCTCGCTTTTGGCTTCAGTAAGCCCAAACTCAGTGAACTTGGGATTAACCGTAGCGTAGTCATAGTTAGACTCCTCAACGGTGGCAACGTAATCCTTCAGTACTTGAGGATCATAATCTTTAAGTTCCGGGAATTTAGATATTACAGTATCCCAATCGTAACCATCACTCTGGGCGGTGGCAACAAAATCTTTTAATAATTGCTCATCCATTATTACCTTTTTTGTCCGCCGTTATCACTTGCTTTGTTTTGGCTCTTCTCCCACTCATCAAAAGCTGTTTTGTGTATGTTCTTATCTTTCTTAGTCTGCCAATCAGCAGCTACTTCCGCTAATAACTTAGGGTCATTTTTTAAAGCTTCTAAAAGTATATCCATGTTAGCTTCATCGAGTTCGTGAGATTCTATGAAATTGCTGCCATCGGTATCCACCATCCCCTCTACTATGTCTATCTTAAACTCAATCCCACCTTGTGGCTTATTTATGGCATCTCGTAGGTCGTCTTCCAAAGAAGTCTCTCCATACCAAGCATCCTGAAGAATGGATATAGCTTTCGATTCCCCACTCCCTCGAAGTTCTTTGGCTAAAGCTTTTTGATGAGCATGGTAAGTCCCTCTCTCGCTAAAATATTTACCTTCAGCGCCTAGGTCATGAGCTTTGATAGAGTAACCTACAGCGCTCTCTTCTCTAACCATAGGGCTCATCCCACCGGTTAAAATCTCCTCTGCTTCCCTGTACGAAACCTCCCCAATCTCCGGGACGTCGAACACCATTTCCCCTTTATTCGGCCCGTCTTTAGAAACGTAGACATCCGCGGACCCGTCCAGGGTGTATAGAGCATCCAGTATAGTCCTGTTATTAGCGGCTTCAGGAGATTCTCCCTCAATAGCTTCACCCCAGCCGTACTCTTTATGAATTTTATAACCTGTCTCCATAAGACTTTTCCAAGACTGAAGCTGTTGGCTCCTCTCTCCTTGATCCTTGAGCATTTTTTGTTGTGCCTTTGTATCCCCTTTCCTCACTGCTTCTAGGTATTCTTTTTGGTGTACCTTTTCTATTTCCGAAAACTGGTCAAAGAGACTCGCGTTTGCCCAAGAGCCCTTAACCCCCATGCTTTCTAGTCCTGCGTCCCACTTTCGCTCTCGGGTTTCTGTATCCTCTCGTTTTTCTACGATCTGATCTTTTACACCAGTGGCTATAGCGTCTACTCCGTCAGCGATAGCCGCGTTGGTAAGATGCTGACGTGCTGTTTTACCAGATTTTTCGTTTGTTGGGTTAACCCCTGCTTCGAATACTCTTTTTTGTGTACCCTGCGACAACTTATAATTAGGTGCCGGCGTTCCTGTTGTTTCTGCCATGATATTATAGTTGTTTGGTCACTACCCCCCGTAGTAGCTGTATCCGTCAGGATTTGTATTATATCCCTCGTTATTAACTGTTTCCGCATTCAACTGCTCTTGTGCCAAGTTAGCGGCACTTTCTTCAGCTGTCATATTAGCCTTAATTTTTCTCTCTCCACCACCCCAATTTCCGTCCATCGCTCCAAAGAAACTAGCTGTTCCACCAGCCGCATCACCTATACCGGCCATCATCTGAGCGTTGCCTGACATTTGCATATTCTGAGCATTAGTCACATCCCCGGCAGACATACCCATTAAAGTATCTATCTTACCGAATTTCATCTGTCTACTCATAAGATCACCAGATCTTTCTAATCCCTGTATTTTACCAGCTTCAGCTCTTTCTAGCTTCTGATTAGCGGCTTCCTGAGTACCAATAGAAGCAGATGCTTTCTGAGCATTTAAAGAACCTGAATTAGCTAAACTCTGTGCTAAAGCTGCTATACCAGATGAACCCGCTGCTCCACGCATCTGACCCATGATATTAGCTTGGTTCTGCATGTTATTCTGCTTCTCAAACTCCGCTTGCTGTTGGTTGACAGTTAAATCCTCCATAGTGTTCTCCATATTGAGGTATGGATTACTAGTATCTAAAGCTTCAAAAGCTCTCTTATGCTTCTCCATTTCCTCACGGGCTTTACCAGCTTCAATAGCAGCAGCGTCAGCGGCTTTCTTGCCCTGTATGGCTTTATACACACCCGTACCGGCGGATATGACAGCGGTGGCGGCCATTACAAAACTCATAGTCTATTTATTTTTAATATATTGCTCATACTCTCTATAACTTATTGCTACGATGTCTCTCTCTAGCTCTTCAACGTCTTCCGTGTTGCTAGGGTTTTTATGGGTGTTATACCATATAGAATCCTCGTGCGCGTATAATACTCTTTTAATTCCAGGTGTGGAGACTATAAAGCAAGGTGCTATATGATCCACTGTCTCCTCTTCGTTTACAACGGTTATTTTACCAGTAAGTAAAAAACACATATGTAAGTGTTTGTGTATAGCCCCTATAACTATGGTGTCTTTATACATAGTCATCTCCCTCACGTAAACCCCATCCATGAAAAAGTGTCTTATAGGTATCAGCGTACTGTCTGAAACTATAGGTTTTTCATCTGTACCAACTACCACCGTCTCTCCGTTAGCTATGTTCCTTAGATTTTGTTCCAGCTCTGTTACGGCGGACTTAAAGTCTTTTGCTATCTCTGCTTTCTCCCTAACGTTTAAGTCTCTTGTCATTATATAATATTATACTTAGTATAATAGTTACACTTTATAGCGTTTATTTACTGCTATCAAAAGTGTCGAGGCTTACGGCAAACAATTCGGCTTTATCCAAGTCGTCACAGATAAACTTAGTTTCCGCGTAATACCCGAGTATAGAACTCATGTTAACCCTTTCGTCTTTTCTAAATAAGATAAAGTTGCCACTTACGAGACTCGCATTGGCTAGTAAGGTGTCGCATATTATAACCGATTGGCTACTATTCCAAGGTGTTATCTCTCTTATTTGGCCTATGGTGACAATAGTATCCCCGGTATCAAACTCCCCGCTAGAACTTGTGTCAACAGCGTAAGCGGTATCCCCAACTTGGCATGACTCATTTAAAGGCGCTGCAAACGCTAGTGTTATATATGCCATTATGTTGATGTTATTATTTTATCTAAAAATATATCAGCCGCAGCGCTAGTGGCTAACTTAGGTACTAGAAGGTATCCAGACACGACAATGTTATTACTTTCTTTAATCGCTCTAATGTTTATAGTTTTAATACTAGGATTACTACTTTTAAATATTATCACGGCATCATCAGCTACACCAGAGTGAGCCGCTTCCAGGGTTACAGTTCTTGCGACATGATCAACACTGCTAACCTTATTCTCTGCGGTTATCCCCGTGCCAATAGCAGTCATCCCAGCCGCGATCCCATACGTGCTGTCCACAATGATATCCACGCTAGTAGTTTGGGCATTAACCACTGTCGCTGTAGCGTCATTAAAACCCCATATAGCGTTAGAGTATTTATTAGTGGTATTTAGAGATAAAGATCTCCCGCTGGTGCCTCGAGGTATAGAGAATGAAAACGGTACTACGTCGGCCATATCCGCAGCGCATTTTAACGAGGTGCTAGCGGTTAAGTTAACAGCTGCGCTTAGTGTCATGTACTGACGGTTAACATCTTTAATAGTGGTTCCATGAGGTATATCATCCCCAGCAACCGCCATACCAGATTTCAACCTGTTTATAACACCCGGGTTTCTGCTAGTTATATCTACTCTAGTTGAAGATCCATCAGTTAAACCTTTCACGTTGATAATATCAACGCTACTATCTGTGTAGTAATCCCCAGTATATCTAACAGGTCTTTTCACAACTAAGTTAGCTGGCACAGGAGTGCCATAATGAGTAGAGCTATCTGTTATTGGTGTTATAGTTAAAGTATTTGTGCCATATTGTTTAATCTGACCGCTAGCACCAGCTCTTATTGTAGATGACGCATGAGGTGCTAGTGCTACATTATAATCTGTAGAGGTGTCACTACCGGGGATTAATACCTGAAGCTGCTCTGTGCTATTAGATTGTACAGTACCTGAGTATTCGGCGGTATTCGCTTGAAATTCCTCAGTACTAAAGTTATACCAGTAGCTGTTAGTACTGTTCTGAATAGTCATCTTGTATTCAGCATCAGCGGCTCCAATAACCGTCACTGTAGTCTCTCCCCCTTTATTTCCTATATCCGCTTCTACGTTTACGCTATCTATATCATTTGTATCTGCAACCCCTATTAACTGCTCTGTATAGTCTATAGTAACTAAATGCCCAAAGTCACACGGTGTGTAAGACCCTCCACCCTCAGGTTCGGTGTAATAAACGCTAAATATCTTATTATCACCAGTGGTAGGTGAGTTTACATCTAGAGTAAAAGCGCCTTCGAAACCTTCTATCTCAGAACTTATATTTATAGTTGGGTTGATTATACTATGAGTCGAAGGCGGGTCAACCGTTAGTTGGAATACTGGAAAGCTGCTTAGGTTATTCTCGAAGTGCTTGTAACTTTTAATATTAGGCTGGGAAGCTGAACCGTTTTGTACAAGCGTCTCAGTAGCACTAGTGACTATAGTGGATGTCGATATTGCAGAATATGGGTACTGAACCTTAGTGCAAACCCCGTAATCGTTTAACGTAACTGGGTTTGTGGTGCTTTCGTCTATGTCTATTCTTATAACGGTGTCAGCGTCAAACACAGTGGGGATAAGATTTGCTGTTGCGATAACATCATTATTGTTTTGAGTAAAAATTACAGACAGAACTATAGGATCAGTGTTACCTAACCACCACTGGTTGGTACCGCCAAAAGTACCGGCACCCCCAATTATGAAATTCTCTGGAGTAATAGAGTAACCCTCAGCTGGGGATATTGTCACAGCTAAGTCCGTTATAGTTGTCTCCGTTCCCGCAGTAACATTCGAGTTAACTCCAACACTTGTAGTCCAGTTTGCCATATTTATTATTTTCTACTTATTAATCCCAATCAGTACCATTGCTACCAACGCTACTGTTTGTAAGTGTTACAGTTACCAATCCCGTTGCACTACCACTGTGACTCACGGTGGCTACACCTAGCCCCTGGGTAGAGAAGTTGGCTGTGCTAGACACCGTATTGTCTCCACTAGGTACTCCAAACCATTTTCCCTCTTTTTCTTTGAACTCAGTTTCTCCACCTGTCTGCAGGTCTGTCTTAATACTACTCATGTACCAACCTTTTTTCGCTGTAAGGTTAAAGTACTCCCCGTCGTTAACGTTAGCTGTTGAGGTTAAACCTTCGCTTCCATCTCCCTCCGAACTATCATAATCGTTGTTTAAGTAGTCCACGGTTACGTCTTTAAAAGCTGTTACTCTAGCTTGAGAGCCCTCGTAGTTTATAGTGTTAAAACTTTTAACTTGCCCGTTGGTGTCACCGAATACCGTAGTTACAGTAGATGGAACGGATGGAGCCCCATAAAACTGGTTTCTAGTTTCATTGTCATGATGCTTCCATATATCGCCTTCAGCAAAGGTGTAATAATCGTTGTTCAAGCTAACACCCACGGTAGGTAAAAAGCTTTTAAAACTTACCCAAGTCTTACTTTTTTCATTGAAAGAAACCGTGCCGAAGTATTTTGTGGACAAGTTATACTCTTTTGTTCTATCGTCAAAAGTACCTAAAACAATGTTTCCAGGCTCTATGACATTCCTTAGGTTGAAAAAGTAACCCATCATACCTGTGTCAGAAATAGGTCTTACACCCTCTGTAGATAAAGCTAGTACTTTACCTCTATTTATATCTGTGAAGTAAGCGGTAGATGGTGACACAGCTAGAGACTCAGGATTCTTAGATATACCCCAGTCACCAGAGTATGGTGTTACGTCTCCTATAACAGCATTACTAGCTACCAACTGTGGGTTTCCATCCGCGTTGTACAAGGCGTCTTTATTTGTAACAGCACGCAGGACTTTGTCCTCGCAGAATAACGCTAACCCTTGTGTTTTTATATCTCGATTAACTAGAGCTTGTATACTACCATATATAGGGTTTAAGTCTTTTGTAATCTTTTCACCAGCCGCGAACTGGTTGGTCTCGTTGACACCCGAATTAGAGTTGTATATACCAGACCAGATCAAACCGTGTTTCCTTCTCTCTTCTTTAATTTGTTCTGCTAAAACCGTAGAGGCTTTAACACCATTGTCCATCTGAGGAGCGTTGTAGTCATCTCGCACTCTATCTGATTCAACACCATTACCAAAACTCCAACAGTTATTCCAAGGTAGAGTGTGATTGGTGAGTGCTATAGCTGAATTAGTTATAGTAACAAAAGCGTCATCATCTGTCCCATTAAATTCAAATCTAGAAATCCTGCCACTAGGTGTTGTGATATCTATAGAGGTGTCAGCGAAAGTACTCTCTAAATCTGAGTCTATGTTTAATTTTAACTTATCCCAACCAGTTACCGTATGAGTAGTAGTTCCACGTTTAAAAGTAGAACCTGTTGGAATAAGATCTTCTTTTGTTTGAGGTGTTATACCTAAAGGGATTATATCACTAGCTTGGTAATATATATCTATATCTACGCTCTCTTTAGGCTTGGTCTCCCAAACAGCCGGGTTACTAACGTATCCTCCGCTTATATCATTCCCGTCATCATCCACTGTGGTAGGTACTAGTATTTCTATAGCGTCATAAGGCCCAGTTCCATCGTGATGCAGGGCTCGTGTGGTGGATATTCCACCTCCAGTGTTTTGAGTTCCAGTGGTAGGTATATAACTGCTTGGCCCGCTACCGAATGGTGGTGAAACCTTGATAGACCACTTTTGACGTAAGTTATTACCATCCCATTGACCCTCTGAGGTAGAAGTTTTATAGTTCCGTATCCCGTAATGACCGTGGCGATACATTGAGTTAAGGTAGTAATCCGTGGTAATACCATCGCCAATGTTAATTTCCTGTATGTTAGTCCAGTGGTCAGATGGAAGTGCAAAACTGTAGTTTGGGTGTACCGTATAAATGCTATTGTCTGGGTCAAGCGCAAAACGGAACTTAGCCCCAGGTCTATATAGTTTTTGTATAAAGTCGTTCGGTGAGTTGACGGCCCCGTTAAAGTCAGGATCATAGGCTATGCGGCATACTGAATTCAGTCCATCTAGTAAGTTGTTGCCTAGGGGATACTCCCCCCACGGGATATCTAGGTCTGGATTAATTGCTGCCATTTGGTTGATAGCGTTGCTAAAACCACTCCAAGAGACATCCATGAATCCGTAATCGCCAGAATTGAATATCCCTCTACCCGGTATCGCCATACCTTTAGTGTTATCGTCTTTAACGTTGGTCATCCAGGCTGTCGTTTTGGAAACCAATGTAAACAACTCTGCCCATGGCCACATACTCTGATCCTCTATTCCTGGGTATGAGGGTATTTCATACACCTGCTCTTCTGCGCTATCCGACTCGATATACATAGAATCCCAATAACCATTAGCGTAAATACCATCGTAAAAATTACCTGGTAGGTGGTGATACCTACCGCTCCAAGAGTAAGCGGAGCTTCTATCTATAAAGAACCTATTAGCAGCTCCTTCCCAGAACTCTAAACTTCCTACATCACCAGCGTTTATAGCCGCGCCTCCATTGTTGCTTGCAGCTGTTAAGTCTGCCCCTAAAACACCTGACGAGTCACTCCATGTATAAGCCGCTTCATTCGTGGGGATTGAGTCAGTATCCTCCGTAGGGTGGGTTGTGTTAGGTGTTTGATGCCAAACGTTACTAGACACGTATGACGTTGGCTGAGAGGATGTAGTGTTTGTGTAGCAATTGTTATTTATATAAGCTAATTCCTGGCTATCGAAAACAAGCCAATCGTCTCCCTCGAAAGACGTTATGTAGTTTGTTACATCTAAATCTTTAGCTATTTTAACAAAGAATCTACCATCAAACTCGGGTTTAGATTTAACCACTCCGGAAAGAAGCTCCACGTTAAGAGTGTCTATACGGTTAGCGTAAGTGTTAGGTTCACCAGCCGTAGTAGCAAAGCTTAAATCATTGCTAATAGACCCGTGTAAATGGAAGAATACCCTAGTGTCACTTACAGTAACTTTATCAACATCATAAAACCTAGACAAAGTACTACTAACGTTCTCCGTGTCAGAAAAACGAAGCCGCCAGGATTTACTTGTAAAATCATCAAAAACTACACCGGGAGCACCAACCGCAAAATCCGCGTATTCCAGTACCATGTTTACATCTCCTATAGGAACACTAATCGCCCTGCTGCCTATTAAAGGATAACCACCTTCACTAGTACCTATATTTTCATTATCACCTTCAGTATTGGTGTTTGTGACGTTACCAACCCCTCTATACGATAGTTTTATAAAATCTGGAGCTTCGTTTTCTATAGCGAGTATCTTATACTCAATACCGCTAGTAACTTGGATGTTGTTACCATGTGCTTTTTTCAAATATAAGAACGTTTCTTCATCTAGTTTATTCCTTTCAGACGAAGGGAACGATATCCAGATATTGCCATCAGCAGCATTATACCAACGATCCATAGCTAAAGTGTTGTACTCAACTGTGGGTTCTTTAATATAGAATGAGTAGTATTTAGCCCAAGTTGGCGCAACCGTGAATTTACTTAGATTAACCCTCAGCTTATTAGCTTGAGAAGCTAATTCAACTGGCGCTACGATAGAGCTTGATGGACTAGTTAAAACTGGGGTTTCACGTCCATACTCATCGCTAAATACAACACCAACTTGGTACTGTCTTAACGTTTTCACGCTTGATAGACCGCTAACCCCTGCGGACGGATCTATGTTTTTAGAATCCAATCGGACATCGATATCTGGCTCTTGGACTACGTTATAATTTTGCAGGTAGTTACCATATATAACTCTATTGGCAGACACTTCCTGCGCTAGAGCTACTCGAGGTACATTGTCCCACGGGCGTAAAAGTTGATCAGATGGAACCACAGCGTGAACCATATCTGTCAACATATTATACTCTGTTTCTGTTGGTTTAACCGTTTCAATAGTATATACTGTCGGGTTATTTGTCTCTTTATATAGCAGATCTATATCTGTGACACCATAAGGTAAATTAACTGGTACATAGTTCTTTAGAGTTAAACGACGTATATCGTTAACCATGCCCTCGTTGTAGCCCTCTTGAGCAGCGTAGTTGTATCTACCCGGTATAAAAGCTACTTCTGACCAAGGCGCGAAAGTAGAGTACTCTCCATCTTGGTACTTGTATCTATAAGAAAATCTAGCGAATTTATCATCAAGAAAAGCGTCTTTATCAACCAGCCCTACACTCCAATCGTTTGCGGTAGATATTAGCTCCGCGGATATAGCAAGTACTTTAAAAATATAGCCTGTAGTGTAAGCATTACTCACGTCAGGAACAACGACTGTCGCGTCACTCGGCTCAACCACTGTTTTTATATCGTAAGATCCACTAGCGGTGGTTGTACCGCTTAAAGCTGTAAAACTAACTATATCGCCCTCGCGAAAATCAACAGGGAAACTAAACGTTAAACCTTCAATATTGGTGCCGATAGGATTAGACCCAGCCCATATAATCTGGGAGTTCACATACCCAGAGACAGGGTTGGTACGCGGCTCAACCGTATTACTAGCGTCTATATTTAAAGCCTGTAAAGGTGGTTTACGTATAACAGTTATATCCTGCAATGCCATAAACCTAGGGAACGTCTCGCTATTTTCGTGCGTAATAATTTCAAGAAAATCAGAAGTACCTGGTTTTACTCTGATAAACCTAGTGTGATAATTAGCATTATCACCAAGCGGTAGGGAAGTTGGTACAGCGGACGATCCACCTGTCCCGCGGATAGATCTAGTTATATTAATCCTTTTAGGTTCAGTGGCGTTATCTGTCCAAAAAAGATTATCATCCAAGATATTTATACCTGTGATAAGCCCACTGTCAGGGAACTCTAAAGTTTTACGATGGTTAAGTATTATCTCGGCTGGCAAGGTAACAGTACCATCTAGAGTAACCGTTGTGTTATGGACTTTTGTTACCGTGTACGTAACGTTAGTAACCTCAAATTTCATACCAGGCCTTATTGATTTAGCCTGTTCAGTAGTTACTGTAAAACTACTCGCTGAACCCGCTGTAACCGCTTGTTTAACAGAATATATATCTACAAATACATACGTAATTTTATTAGTAAGAGGGTCGTACTGTAAGATGTAATCCTTTTTTATATCGCCCCCGCCAGAGTGGATAAGGTAGTATATCTTGTCAGTAGAGACATGACTAATTATCCCAACACATATATCATCCGCATGATGGGTATACGTGGTATCACCCACAACACTGTTTAACTTCGTGTTACCCATTATATTCTGTAACGCTCCAACGTCCCCAGTATCAGAAGTATGCACCTGTATATTAAGTGCATCTCTGTATTCGCCAGGTGGAATGACTCTTTCGTCAGAGTCTTTATTCATCTTCGCCTTAATGAAATTACGCTTCAACTCTGCCATACCTTAGTGTTTAATCATCTTAGAGCCTCCTCTAAGTATCTGTGTTAACTCCTCTAGTTTAAGATTCGATAATCTTAACTTAGCTTTTCTAGTCTCCGCAAATCTCTCTTTTTTCAATAATTGTAAGGTTCCAGCTGGCGTGTCTTTTTTAGCTAACAGCACCCCGTAGAGTATATGCTTATATATAGCTTCTTCTGCTAGTTTAGGCACGTAACTTCCAGCTAAGTTTATAGTAGAACTTGAACCACTTGTTGATATTACACCGTCACTTAGGTATCTTAGTACTAAAGTTTTACCAGCTAGATTTGAGCTAAAATGAAATCTACCAACAGACTCGTCTATGAAAAACGATCCGTTAGCTTGAGCGTGTTGAGGGTCTATACCGTATCTACCACCAACTAAGTCGCCGTATTCGCCATCAATTTGATCAGCGTTAGTGCTACCTGTTTCGTTAACTGATTGTGAATTATAGTTTGTCCACGTGTCAGATGTCTCATCAGACGCTAAATCTACGTCACTGCCATACAAATCAAACGCACCAAAGTTTGTCGTCGCGGTGTTTATGTCAAGAGGATTAGATGTCTTGCTTGTTGGGTATATAACTCTTTCTATACCGTCCCCACCGCTCCATGATAGCTTAACATAATTAACGTAGTCTACAGGCATTACCAAAACAAGCGTCGAAGGCACTACAACCTCCCAGTCTTTAGTTGCCCTTAGAGTATCGTAGCTTAACTCTTGTAAACCTCTAATAGCGTGGAATGTTATATCAGCTAAAAGCACTCCGTCACACAACTTGTTTTTCCCTACGTATGTAGCACTAAATGAATCTATGATTTCTTGAAGACTAATCCTGGCGTATGAACCATGTGGTCCATCATCTGCGTAGTACTCATGATACCTATCTATTGTTACTCCCATCTAATTACGTGTTTTGAGCTTGTGATTCCGCGCCACTCATTTGAGCGGCTGTTTGAGCAAGACCTACTTTATTTATTACTATACCTGCTAATTCAAGTATTTTATTCACCACAGTATCTGTCTCTGATTTATGCAACTCAAAGTCTTGCCTAACGGCATCGGTTGGATTATATAAAGCTTTATTTTGTATAACAACGTATGGCCATCTAACTGTTCTAGGTACTCTGAAACACTCTACTGTAACACCACTTGTAACAGGGTCTACACCTCCATCGTAAACCTGTATATCCTGCCCAGTGGTTCTACTGTTGCAGTAAAAAGGACCTTGACCTGATGTAGTAGCCATATGCCTGGTAGAGTTCTTAAATCTTTGCGCCTCAAAAACACTAACTTTTTGGCAAGGCTCGTTACCAGATAATACCATGCCAGTTTGAAACACATCAAGTGTAGCTGACGGGTTAGTTACATCAACCGTAGCTGGAAACGTGTTACCACCCGTGATATTTTCCACGAATGATTGAAATGGACCTAGCTTTTGATCAATAAGCTCTCCTATATCTGATTCATCTACCTCGTTCGTTCTAGCTGGCTCAGCTCGATCTCTCTGATTCTTAGCGTAGAAGTAAGATTCAAAAATACTCATCTGAGCTTGGTTTGCCAATAAGTTAAACTCTTGCGGAGTAATATATCCTCGCTGCTCTTTGTTAGCAAGGGCTAATACTCTTTGATATACCGTGTCTACACTTATTGCCATAATTCTTTTTATGTTTCATAGTATGAAAGACCACCCGATTGGTGGCCTTTCTACTATGGATGATTATTATTTTAATCGTTTTTCTATATTGGAGTATATCTCCATTCCCTCATCAGTCTTAAACCAAGCGGCTAAGGCTGAGTATGGGTGCTCATCAAAAGGAACAGTCATTAACTTCCTGTCATTAGTTCCCCATGAGAACGTTCTTTGATCAGAGGATAGTTTGATAACACCTAACTCTGTAGCTTTGATACCAAAGTTCCTGAGTACTACGTTGTCGTCATTAATAAGCTCTAAGAACAGTTCAGGGTTCTTCTTAGCATATAACAACAAATCTCGCTTAAGCTCCTTAGAACTCATCTCTGATACCTTAGATCCAATCTCTACTCTCATGACAGCTTCCGCCATGTCTATATCCAAGTCCCTAGCGGTAGTCAAGGCTTCAACCTCAAGCTCTAGCCAGTTGAGTTGGCTGTTTGCTATTTCTACTGGCTTGTGCTCAAAAAACAACGTGTCTTTATGTGGGTGGTATAAAGATAGTAGCTTTTGTAGAGTCTGTTTTTCTCTAGGAACAAACAATGTTCCATTTCTAAAAATAATATGCTCTAGTCTTTGATCTCCTTCCATTTCATCAACAAACGGTGTTTTTTGATTTTGACAGTACTTAAGCTCTCTTTCGTAACCTTTTTTCTCGTCAAAGTAATATATATTAGCGGATCTCATCATGTACGACAAAGGTTTTTGTTTGCCTTTCAAAAAGTACATTCTTTCTTTTATCTCCCAATTATCTTTTTTGGGTAATTCTTTTACAATCGGCTTAGGCTCCGGTTTTGGAGCTTCAAGTACAACTGTTTCTTCTATGTAGGGTTCTTGAACCTCTACTTTTTTTGTTTGCTTTTTAGCCATAATATAATATAATAAAAAATTAATATAAAACTACCCCACCCGAAGGCAGGGTAGTTTCACCAAATATATACCTTACTTCATTAAC
>Ga0209337_1001994_pt1 | contig 15065 bp, 10 predicted proteins | sample LinPmetageLP53_FD_184044 | JGI IMG/M metagenome (GOLD analysis project Ga0209337, IMG submission 184044) | Marine viral communities from the Pacific Ocean - LP-53 (SPAdes) (version 2) | ecosystem: Environmental > Aquatic > Marine > Oceanic | place: Pacific Ocean | collected 2010-02-08
AGTCTTCTTGTAAATAAATACGAATACGTTAGGTCAACTGTTATATATAGACCTAGTAATTATAATATTGGAATTTCTTTTTAATGGTTGATAGTTCTAGGGTACAACCTGCAGCATTTAATTGTGAAGGCGGTTTAGTTTTAAACCGTTCTACTTTTCTTATGCAACCGGGAGAGGCTTTAGTATTAGAAAACTTTGAGCCTGACGTTGAAGGCGGCTACAGAAGAATTAACGGCTATCGTAAATACGTTAATCACATTATACCACAAACCAATTCTTCATCAGAAAAAGTAATTGGCGTAGCTAGTTTTGCAAATAAAGTAATAGCTTGTAGAGGCGAAAAGATATTTAATGCTGGGACTACTGAATTATCTACAAGTATAACTGCGACTGAAACTATGTCAGGGTCAGGTACAATTAGAGTAGAATCGGTTAGTGGTTTTACCGCTAGTGGTACTATACAAATTGAAAATGAAATATTTACATATACAGGTATAACCAGTACAACTAATCCAAATTTACTTACGGGAGTAACTAGGGCTGCTTCTAGCACTACAGCCGCTGCACATCTTAATGGTGTAGTTGTATCTTCTACTTGGACAGAAATTGATACAGGAAGAACTAGTGCAAAAAAGTATAGGTTTGAACGTTTTAATTTTAATGGTACTGATAAAATTATATTTGTTGATGAAGAAAATGCTCCTGTAGTTTTTGATTCTTCTTTTAATGTAGTTGATGTTGCTGCAAGTTCAGTTGCAGGTTCTAAACATGTAGCATCTTTTAAAAATCATATGTTCTATGCAGGTAAAGGTACTACACCAGAAGAAGTTATATTTAGTGTTCCTTTTGACGAAGATAATTTTACTAGTAGCGATGGAGCAGGAAGTATTAAAGTAGACGATACTATAGTCGGCCTTAAAGTGTTTCGAGATTCTTTATTTATATTTTGTGAAAACAGAATATTTAAATTAACAGGTAACACGTCTTCTGATTTTGCAATAATTCCTGTTACTAGGTCTATTGGTTGTCTTAATGGAGATACTATTCAAGAATTTGGTGGTGATTTAATTTTTCTTGGGCCTGATGGTCTTAGAACGGTAGCTGCTACTGCAAAAATTGGTGATACAGAACTTGGTACAGTAAGTAAAAATGTACAGTCTCTTTTTGATGTTAACATTAAAGACTCATTACTATTTGAAAGCGTTGTTATAGCTGACAAAACACAGTATAGAATATTTTTTACTAAAGAGGGACAAGCAGAAAACCTTACACGAGGTGTTGCTTGCGTAATAAAACAACAAGGATTTGAGTTTTCTGAAATACGAGGAGTAAAACCTACCTCTACAGATACTTTTATAACTTCTGGAGATGTAATTGTATTGCACGGAAGTAGTGATGGCTATGTACAAAGGCAAGAAAAGGGTAATACTTTTGATGGCACACCAATACTAGCTAGATATAGAAGTCCCGATTTAAGTTTTGGGGATACTGGTATTAGAAAACATATGCAGAGAGTTATTGTTAACTATAAACCTGAATCTGCTATTGACGCCGATTTATTAATACGTTATGATAATGAAGGATCGGGTTCCGCAAGACCTGCACCTTATGCTTTAGACTCTTCTACTATTGCAGCACAATTTGGTAGTGCGTTATTTAGTATAGTAGGTGATGCTGCTACTTTTGTTTTTGGTGGTCCTTCACAACCTATTATAAGACAATCAGTAGAAGGTTCAGGATTTTCTGTTATATTAAGAATAAATGATGGAGGTGAAACTGCACCTTACTCACTTAAAGGATTTCAGTTAGAGTATCAATTAGGAGCAAGACGTTAAATGGGCGCTACATACACAAGGCAATCATCTTTTACAGACGGTGACGTTATTACCGCCGATCTGTTTAATAATGAATACGATCAACTTTTAGCTGCATTTGCATCTAGTACAGGCCATACTCACGATGGTACTGCTGGTGAAGGTGGCCCTCTTGCTAATATGTTAGGTCATTCTATTACTTTTGGATCAGGCACTGCAGGCACTGATGTTGTTATTACCTTTGATGGGGAAACTAATGATGGTGTCTTTAAGTGGATGGAAGATGAAGATTACTTTGAGTTTTCTGATGACGTACTTATTGCTACAACAGAAAAACTACAGTTCCGTGATACTGCTATTTATATTAACTCATCTGTTGATGGTCAACTTGATCTTGTAGCTGACACTGAAATACAAATAGCAGCTACTACTATTGATATTAATGGCCTTGTTGATATATCAGGTAACTTATCTGTAGGTGGTAACTTAGATGTTACAGGTACTATAGACTTTAGTGACTCTAATATTACTAACGCTGGAACTATGGGTCTTGATAGTATTTTTGGTGATACTGACGCTAACACTAGTATTACATTTAGTGGATCAGATGTTATTACAATAGCTAATGCAGGTACAAATCAAGTTACATTTAATGACGGTAGTATTGCTCCTGTAACCGACTCAGATGTTGACTTAGGTACTAATAGTTTACGTTTTAAAGATGCATATATAGATAGCGCTACTGTAACAGGTAATGTTTTAGCTGGTGGTACAGTTGAGCCTGCAGGTGATACAGCCGCTGGTGATAACGCAGCAATAGGTTATACATCTGCTGAAGGTCTTATTCTTACTGGACAGGGTAGTACTAACGACATTACCATTAAGAATGACGCTGATGCGGATGTAATAACAATAGCTACAGGCACAACAGTTGTAGGTATTCCCGGTAGTCTTGATATAGAAGGTGCTATAGATGTTAATGGTACAGCTAACTTAGATGTTGTAGACATTGATGGTGCTGTGGATATGGCATCTACTTTGGCGGTTGCTGGCGTAGTCACAGCCAACGCAGGTGTGGTTGTAGACAATATTACAATTGATGGTACGGAGATTGACTTATCTTCTGGTGATTTAACTATAGATGTTGCTGGTAACATAGAAATAAATGCAGACGGTGGTACAGTTACATTTAAAGATGGCGGCGCTACTTTAGGTACAGTTACTTCGGCTGGTTTTTCAGGTACATCTGCAGGTATCGTAGTTAATGACAACAATGCAAATACAAATTTTCCTGTAGTATTTCACGATGAGTCAAACGGTTTACTGGATGACACAGGTGCATTTTTATATAACCCAAGTACAGGAACCCTGACAGGTACAGCCTTAGATATATCTGGTGACATAGACGTAGACGGTACATCTAACCTAGACATTGTGGACATTGATGGTGCTGTGAACATGGCAACGACTGCCCTCGTAACAGGTGTTCTAACCACCACGGCTGCGACTGTGTTTAATGGTGGGTTTGCTAGTAATGCTAACTCTACTGTTGGTGGCACTCTTGGTGTAACAGGCGTAGTCACAGCCAACGCAGGTGTGGTTGTAGATAATATCACTATTGATGGCACAGAGATAGATTTGTCTTCTGGCAGCCTAACACTAGACGTAGCAGGAGATATTATTTTAGATTCTGATGATGCTAACTGGAGATTTAAAGATGATGGAACATCTATATTAGAGATAGGTGCTGGTGGTGGTGGAGGTGGACCATCTTTATTTAGTGCTATTTCAGATGCAGATATGATATTTAAAGGCAACGATGGCGGTTCAGCAATAACTGCCCTCACCCTTGATATGTCAGCGGCTGGTGCGGCTACGTTTAATTCTACGGTAACAAGTACAGGACTTATTGCAAACACAGCGGGTACATCTAACTTCAGAGCAGGTGTCAACGCAGGGGATGCAATAGCCTCTAACGGTAACTTTAACGTCTGCGTGGGCGATGAGGCAGGAACTGCAATCACGACAGGGGATAACAACACAGCCGTTGGATATGCTGCATTAGCAACAGAAGATGCACATGGTAATAATACTGCTATTGGGTGGAGTACTTTAAAAAATTTAGATGCAGGTGCTGAAGGATACAACACCGCTGTCGGTGCAGATGCTGGTAGAAACGTGAATACGGGCACAAGTAATACCTTACTTGGAGCCAGATCAGGAGATGCCTTAACCACAGGCTCATTAAATGTAGCCGTAGGTATGGATGCTTTAACAACAGATAGAGCTGGAAATCGCTCAACTGCCATTGGTCTTAATGCCTTACAACAGCAAAACTTTTCAACAAGTACACTTGTTTACAACACAGCAGTCGGCTACGAAGCAGGTAAAGCAGTCACAACTGGCGTAGGCAACACCCTCATTGGCGGTCTAGCTGGAGATGCACTTACGGATGCAGATTTTAATGTAGCCATAGGTAAGAACGCTTTAAGCACAGATACTTTGGGTTCGTTTAGTACAGCAGTAGGTATAAATGCGTTAGAAACTCAAAACTTTACGACAGCTACTCAGACGTACAATACAGCAATTGGAGCGTTAGCTGGCGGTGCAGTAACAACTGGTACATTTAACACATTAATTGGTGGCAAATCAGGTGATGCTATTACATCGGGTGATAACAATACTGCTGTGGGCTACTCATCTTTAACTACTAATACACTTTCAGATAGAAACGTAGCAATGGGTAATTTTGCACTATCTGCCCTCAATCATACTACCACTACAGATGCTTACAATGTAGGTGTTGGTCATAGTGCAGGAAGAGAAATCACAACGGGCGTAGAGAACGTATTAATCGGTGGTCTTGCTGGTGATGCCTTAACTGATGCTGACTTCAACGTAGCAATTGGGCATCTTGCTTTAAGTAGTGATACATTAGGGTCTCAGTCTGTAGCAATAGGTAAAGAGGCTTTATTTACTCAAAACTTTACTACAGCTACCGCTTCTAACAACGTAGCAATTGGACATAACGCAGGATTTGCAACTACTACAGCGACAAACAACGTCTTTGTTGGAGCTTTTGCTGGCGATGCAGTGACCACGGGCGACAACCTTGTGGCGATTGGTAGAAACGCATTAACCACAATGACCACTGGAACTGCAAATGTTGCGGTGGGAAATTTTTGTTTAAATTCGCTGACTACAGCTAGCTCTAATACGGCGGTGGGACAAAATTGTGGGGCCGATATAACCACTGGCGTACAAAACACACTTATGGGTGATCTCTGTGGTGACGCCTTAACTGACGCAGATTATAACGTAGCTGTGGGAGATGCAGCATTAGGCGCTGATACACTAGGTAGTAGGTCTGTTGCTGTTGGTCAGGGAGCTTTGTCAACTCAAAACTTTACTACTGCTACAAATGTTGAAAACGTGGCGATTGGTTATGATGCAGGAGTAGCAATCACAACTGGGTTCAAAAATACTATAGTCGGCGCTCTAGGATATGACAATTTACAAAATGGTGACAGAAATATTTCTATTGGTTACGACACTTCATCAAGTGGTGTTAACGACTCTCTTGCAATTCTTATTGGGGTTTCTATTACAAGCGGAGGAGCAGGTACAGCAAGGCTTGGTAACAGTGGAGGAACAGCAACACTAGGTCTAGATGGATCAGATACTTCATGGGCCGCTGCTTCAGACTCAAGGCTTAAAAAAGATGTAGAAAATTCTACTGTAGGATTAGAGTTTATTAAAGACCTTAGACCCGTTACCTTTAAGTGGAACGCAAAAGATGCTATTGCAAATACTTTACCTCAGTATGATGCAGACTCTTCAGACCCCATTTATGGAACAGGCAAGGCGCACCACGGCTTTATAGCACAAGAAGTTAAAGCTGTTATTGATTCACACTCTGATGTCGTCAATGGTCATAATCTTTGGAGTGAAGACCCTGATGGTACACAACAAGTATCACCATCAGCATTAGTGCCAATGCTAGTCAAAGCAATTCAAGAGCTTGAAGCCCGTGTAGCGACACTGGAAGGTTAAGCATGGAACTTATACCACGCCACTTCCCAAACGTAGGTGTAGTTGAAGCCCAGCTACCAGAAGACGTTGTGGACAACATATGGACTGTCATCAACGAGGCAAGAAAACAGCCAGAGGATATGAAGCCTGAACTAGCAGGTAACATAAGCTCATCTATCAGGCTGGACTCTACCTCACCGCTGCTTGAGAAGTTTATCTCTGAGGTAATACCTTCGTTCATGGACAGCCACATACAGAACTATGGCGCACCGTGGAGGGCAGTAATGAAGGATGGCGAAGGGTTTAACCTTGAAAGCCTCTGGGTTAACTTCCAAAAGAAGCATGAGTTCAACCCACCTCACGATCATAGCGGTGTGTTTAGCTTTGTAATCTGGATGCAGATACCTACGTCCTACGCAGAACAGAAGAAACTTCCTATATGCGCTGAGTCAAATGCAGATAACCACATATCTAACTTTGCATTTAGCTACACAAATACGTTGGGCAGGGTGTCAACCTTTGCCTACAACATGGAAAAAGAAGCAGAGGGTTACATGGTTATGTTCCCCTCAACCATGCTCCACCAAGTCTTCCCATTCTATGAGAATGATGGAGAAAGAATATCAATCTCAGGCAATGTGAATATTGCACAATTACAAGGATAAAGAGAATGGCAAGAGAAGCAGATCAAATTGCAAAGGACCACGCAGCAATGTTGGGCAGTGTGTCAGTAATCACTAACGTCATTGATGATGACAATCCGTTCTGTAACGACTTAGATACAGCAGGTAAGAAAGAGCGTGTAGCTCGTAGTAACGGTTATCTAGTACACATGAAGGCATTAGACGATTGGGGTAGCGAAAGTTTTACTGCAATTGATGCAGCTATATCTGCAGCTAACACGTTTGCTGATTCTTAAAGATGGCGCAGGAATGGCATTTATCTAAGTCTGTACCCGCTACATTCGTACTAGCCATTGCTGTTCAAACAGTAGGGCTGGTTTGGTATATGTCAACGCTTGACGCTACCGTAACTACTAATGCTCGTGAGATTGCACGGCATGAGATACGTATCAATGAAGTAGAAAAAACAGCACAACTACAGGCTATAATGCTAGGCCGCATAGACGAAAACATAAAGGCAATTAGGGACGCAGTAGACTACATGCAGAAACAAGCAGCAGCACAGATAAGATGATAGACCCTTTTACCGCTATGGCGGCTGCTACTGCTGCCTTTAACGGTATAAAGAAAGCTGTAGCTGTAGGTAAAGATATATCTTCTATGGGTAGTACACTGTCTAGCTGGTCTAAAGCAGTAAGTGACTTAGACTTTTTAGAACAAAAAGCTCAGAAGCCTCCGATGTATAAGATGTTTAGTGACACACAGTCTAATGCTTTAGAAATATGGTCACAAAAACAAAAGCTCAAAGAGATGAGAGAAGAACTAAGAAGTCATATATCATTTGTGTACGGACCAAGTGCGTGGGATGAGATCGTAAGGATAGAAGCACAGCAACGTAAAGAACAACGCCAAGCTGTGTATGATAAACAAGAAGCCATAGATAATCTTATTAATGCTGCAGTAATAGGTCTTATAGTATTAGCAGGTATAGGTGGTATAATTGTTACTATGTATCTTGTAGGTGCTAAACAAGGTAAGTGGTAACTACTGTAACAATATGTTACTTGACAATAAAATTATGTATAGTATACTTTGTCGTATGACAATAAAAGGAAAATAGAATGGCAATGCAGTTTCAAGGATTTAAACCAGAAGCAATGCAGCGTATTGCAGGTACGTTGGGTTACAATGGTGACATGTCTAAGTTTGATGGGTACTTAGAAGCAAACCCAGAAGCTAAACAAAAGATGGACATGTATAGTCAACAAGCTGTAAATATGATGAATGGTGGTGTGGCAACTAAAAACTTAGCTAACGGTGGTTATATGGATAGACTGCAAGGTTCTAGGCAACAATATAAAGCTGGCCTTACAAACTCAGCAGGTGAACGTATATACCAAGGTGAAGAAGCATATAGAGGGCGTAGTGATCGTGGTAGATCAGCACCCCCTCAAATAGCTGCAAGGCAACAGTTTTTTCCAACTTCTTGTCCAAGCCCAGATACTTTAATTGATCTGCTTGATGGTAATAAAAAACAAGCTGGTAAACTTCAAGTAGGAGATATGTTACGTACCCAACATGAGGACACTTTAGAGTGGGGAGATTACCCAGTATCTCATGTTTCTATAGTACCAAATTCGGAAAGATTAAAGTTAGTATTTAATGATTCTGAAATTATATGTTCCTTGTCACACAAATTTTATGTAGACGGTAAGGGCTGGACTACAGCAGAAGATATAGAATTAAATGACACAGTTAGTGATAAAGAATTAGTAAGTAAAGAAACCTCTAACATTGGTGACGTTGTAAGAATTACGGTAGAAGATGCACATACTTATGTAGCAGCAGGTTTAATATCACACAACAAATTGCCACCACTAGTGGATCAGACTGTATATCCACCAAATATTACTGGGGGTCCATCGAATCCATCAGCAGAAGATCGTACTAGACCTATGCCAGTTGATGAAAGTGGTAGATACCAAACTGATCCTTCTATTGGTACATTAGCCAGATCACTTATTATGGACGGTACTGGTACACAACAAACTACTACTGATCCAAGGGCTGCAATACCTGACACTGCACCACAAATTAAAAAAGATACTATCGATCGTATGATAAAACCTGCCCTACCTACAGGTGCTAATGTTACTGCTACGGGTACTGTAGTACAAGGCAGTCAATTAATTGGAACAGGTGCTGGTCAGGTAAGGGGTGAATTACCTACAGCTACTGCTGCAGATTCTACAACTGCAACTGCTGCTGACCCAAGTGCAATTACTACAAGTACTATTGATCCATCTCTATCTTCTGGTAGAATTGAAGGTGCATTAGATAAAACTACAGCAGTAGAAGGTACTGTGTCAGACGGTGCAACTGTTGGTGCGGAGCAGACTACTGAAAGTTCTGTGTCTGACCTTACAACAACAGAAGGTATGTCGATTGATGTAAAAGAAGTTGCAGACCGTAAGATGGAAATTGGTGAAAGGGTTGACCCGGTAGCTAATGCAGCAAGCGCAGCTACATTTACTGAAGAGATACAGGCAGCAACTGCTACACCTACAGAAAAAGCTACCGTAAAGGGACAACTTGCTGAGTTGATGACTGACTTTGAAGGTAAACCAAAATCAGGTTTATATAGAGATGACAGAGGTCAAATTGTAGATGAATCAGGGCGTCCCGTTTCTGTGCAGCGTGATCGTGACAATCCAAACGCTTATGATAATTTGCCCTCATTAAGTGAAGCTAAAGCTGAAGCAGGAACAACTACACCTGCATGGGCAGCAGGAAGCATGAGAGCCGCTACAGCAGCTATGGCTGCACGTGGGCTAGGTGCTAGTAGCATGGCAGGACAGGCACTCATACAGGCCGCTATGGAGTCTGCGCTACCAATAGCTTCTGCTGATGCAGGAACGTTTGCAAAGTTTGAATCCCAGAACTTGTCAAATAGACAGCAACGTTCTATGCTTGCGGCAGAACAACGTGCTGCATTTATGGGTCAAGAGTTTGATCAAAAGTTTCAAGCTAGAGTTGTAAATGCAACTAAGGTTAGCGACATAGCTGATATGAACTTTACAGCAGACCAACAAGTAGCACTAGAAAATAGCCGTGCTGCTAATACCGTAAACCTTTCTAACATGAGCAATACTCAGGCGCTTCTAATGGGTGAAGTAGCTGCGCTTGCAAACTTAGACATGGCTAACCTAAGTAATAGACAACAGGCTGCTGTTACAAATGCACAAGCGTTCTTGGCTACTGACATGGCTAACCTAAGTAATAGACAACAAGTTGAAATGTTTAAAGCTCAGTCACGTACACAGTCTTTGTTTACAGACACTGCTGCAGAAAATGCGTCAAAGCAATTTAATGCAACTAGTGAAAACCAAACTAATCAATTCTTTGCTAATCTTAAAACTCAAACATCGCAATTTAATACTAGCCAAAAAAATGCAATGAACCAATTTAATGCTGGTGAAGAAAATTCTCTAAGTAAGTTTAATGCTGAAATAGAAAATCAACGTGACCAATTTAACGCAACTAATAGTTTAGTTATAGCTCAGTCAAATGCAACTTGGCGTAGAGAAGTAGCAACAGCAGGAACTGCAGCCGTTAACAGAGCTAATGAAATTAATGCACAGAATATACTTGGTATATCTAATCAGGCTCACGCTAACTTGTGGCAAGAGCATGGTGACCTTATGGAGTGGGCGTGGAAGTCCTCAGACAATGAGCGTGATAGACAAAAGGATATAACGCTTAGTCACTTAGCTGCAGGAAAAGATAGAACACAAGCGCAAGCTGCTGCTGATCTAGCTGCATCTAATGCAATGGGTGACTTTGTAGGTAAACTTATACTTGGTAGTATAGGTAAGATATTCAGTTGGTAGTAAATAGAGTAGGGAAATAATATGTCATTACAAGGACAGGGGCTTACAGCCTACAAAGAATACATGAACAGGGCAATGAAAAAGCCTACCAAAGTAGAGAGTATTGAGTCGGGTGGTTTAATGAATAGAAATAAACCAATAGCAGAAAAAGATAAAAATGCAGACCCTTCAGACTATTTGTTAGAGCAGTTTATGCAAATACAAAAATTAAGAATGGGTTTAAAAAATGGCTGAAGACAATAATCTTTTTGATGCACCCATAGCAGGACAGTCCCTTACTGCAGAGCTAGGCGCACGTCCTTGGCAGCAAGCTCCTATGTACGCTACAGTTGAGGAAGCATTTGAGTATTACGCAACAAGACTTACTGATCCAGCAATTAATGATTCACTATTTGATACACTTGAAATGGGTACTCCCGTAGGGCCAGTGGCTGAGATACTTGTACAAAGCGGTGCAATGGAAGGTAAGCACAGTATTGATGTATCTATACTTATACTACCTGTTATAATGGAACTTATTGCATACGTTGCAGATGAAGCAGGTATTGAATACGACATGGGTACAAGCAAATCCATAGACCAAGACATAATTCCTGAAAGCAAAATGGAATTAGCTCTTAGTAAAATTAAAAATAAAAGTACTGCAGTAAAAGAAGAAGAGCCTATGGTTGAACCAGAAGCTGTACCAGAAGAAAACCCACAGCCAAGTGGTCTTATGGCGAGGAGAATGTAATGGCTTTTAATTTAATGTCTTTTTTAGGTGGTGCTGCTGGGGCAGGAAGCGACTACATTGATACAAAAAATGAAGCGGCTGCTGCAGCAAAGTTAACTAAAGAACAACGTCAGTGGCAGATTGCTACTGAATCACGTGCAGACTCACGTGCTAAAAGAGCTAAACGTGACTCAGAGCAAGAAGCATTAGATAGTTTAATAGAAGAGGCTTCTTTTTATTTTGATCCTGAAGACATGAAAAAAATGCAGGGGTTAGGTAAAACAAAACTCTCTGCCTCTATTGCACAAGCAAAAGAACTAAATAAGTATGGTATATATGGTAAAGACTTATTTAAACTTCCTAGTATAAACGGCCCAGATGATATGCCAAACGCAACAGATGTTTCAAAAACTTTGCCAATTACTTCTGGTTCATTTGCGGCTATACCTACTGGTACTGAAGCATTTAAAGGTAACTATGAACAGTACGAAGTACACTTACATGAAAAAATACGAATGGCGAAAACACAAAAAGAAAAAGATAACGCTACATCTCAACTAATAGAAATACAAAATCTACAAAAAAAAGATGAAGAAGGAAATTACAAAGATAATGCCATAACAGTTGCTACTAAAAATGTTGAAACTTTAGTAGACTCTTACTTTAAAGCTGAAGACAGAATAGAGTTAAGCCCAACAGGTGAATACCTAAAACGAATAGGCGGTAACGAACCTGCTGGTTTTCAAGTAGAAGGCAAGGCACTTGAAAGTATTGTATCTAATCCTGCGTATACAGACGATAGTGTTTTACAAAGTGTAATGGATGGTAAACTAAAGAACCTAGAAAGTAGAGTAACAAACTACGCAAACAATGCTATTAATACATATGAAAAATATACTACCGAAGTAGCTAAACTAAACACAATGCCTGATAGCAAAGAGCTGAGCGATGCAGAAGCTATGTTAGAGTCTTCTAAGAAGTCTTTTGTGCCATTAGACCCTGCTAATCCTATTACTATAGAGGATATAAACAATGGGGCGTATAGAAATTACGAACCTAATACAGTAATTCAAGTACAAGATAAGTCAGGTCAATACGGTTTTGTTATTACTACAGGTAATGGTGTAATAAAACTAACGGGGAATATTTAATGGGTGGTATATCTTTTTCTAGTCATGCAGACTTAAAAAAAGAAAGTGAGGTTTCCTTTGGGGGGGAGACTAACAAAAAACGTGTGGATTATTCAAGCCCTAAAAATATTAGTGGCATAAGTAACGTAGTAAATATACCTTCAGTTAATTATACACCTACACAAGATGTTACTGCTACTGCTGTACCTATACAATCTATCTCTACTACACAAGATGTTAATGATACTGTTGTACCTAAGCAAGCTATCGCTACACCTACACAAAATCAAATGGAAGAACTTCAAGTTACACCAAGCTCAGACGCATTAAAAATTACAGAGATTGAAAAGCTGCAGGCACAACAAGATGCTCTTAACGACAGTGAGCCAAAGGTTAAAGATACTAGAATTGAAGATGCTTACAACAGAAAAGTTTTAGAATTAGAAGAAACAAACAATGAAAAAGGTTTTATTTACACTAATCTTTTAGGGGATAAGGGTAAGGAAATTTCGGATAGAACTACACCCATAGAAAAACTTAAAGATTTACGTACCGAAATTTATTATATGGCGCAAGATGATTCTAACATTGTAAGAAGTAAACTTACAAACGCTATGTTAGATAAAGGTTTTGATTTAGCAACTATAAGTTGGACTGTACTTGGGACAGAGGTAGCTCCAATTACGGGTGCTATAGCCAGTATTGCAGAAATACCTGAGACTGCTAAACTAATACGAGAAGCTGCTAGTGTAGGTGAGTGGGGTGCTGTAGCTCTGTACTCTGGTTTACAATTAACAGATTTTGCTTTTGGCTTAGTTGGATTAAAGGTTGCAAGCAAGGGTGCTAGAAAAGTCTTAGGTGAAAGAAGTATAAGCAAAGTAAAGAATAAAGATAAGATAGCTTTAATAAGAGAGCAAGAGGCAATTGTTGCAGCGGCTGCACGTAAAGCTGCTAAGGCGGTTGCTCAAAAAAATAGTGCCTTGCAACAATCCTTGATAGAAGAATTTGAGGAAAACACAGGTAAGATTATCTCAACTAAAGTTGCAAACAAAAGTGGTGTTCGTAAAGGTAAAATAACCAGTACCATAGATCAAGGGTTAGCACGTAAGGCTGGTGATGAAATAAACAGAGAACTGTTTGACTTTCAAGAAGCACGTAAGACGGCTTGGGCAGAAAGTAAAAAAGACCCTGCTAAAAGAAGGCTTGCTATACAAAAGTTTGGGGACGCATCTGACGAAGCTGTGTACAGAGACTACGTAAAAGAAAATGATATTGTAGCTAACCCTATACTAAACGAAGATAAGTTTGATTCTCTTATTGCTGTAGCTGCTGACCTAGCAGAAAAGAAACCTGAGATATTTAAACGTGGGTTAATGTCTGCAGAAAAAGGGCCAGACGGAAAAGTATTAAAGGGTAAAGATGGTAAAAAAGTAAAGGGTAAAAAAGAAACCTTTTCTGATATGATCTTTAGGCTTGCAGTTAATGATGAGTTTGGCGGAGATGATGCTTTAGCTGAGTCATTAGTTAAGTATGGGTTATCTTATGATGACTTTATGTTAGCGGCAGTTGGCTCATCAACTAAAGCAGGTAAAGTATTAAATAGATTTTCTCAAGCATCCAGAGCTATATCACCTACCGTAACATCATCAGCTAAAGATGCAGCAGAAACAGGACTACGTAATCCTTTTGTGCAAGGCTTCTTACGTTTTGAAAATATTCGTAGAGGTTCTATGACTTCTATGGTTAAAACCGCTATGCGTAATGCTCAGTCTGCTACGATTGTAGCTCCTGCAGAAACTCTCGCAAAAGTATTTGACAATACCCTGTTAGCTATGGGTGATACCTTTAGGGATAAAGGAATAGCTGGTGCAATAGGTACTGGTATAAATGAACTTACCCCCCTTACAAAAGCAGGTAGAGCTAACTGGTCTGGATCAACTAGATCAATACAAAGAATATTTGAAAACCCTAAACTCTCAAGAGAGTTAACTGAATACATACTTGATAGACCAGAGTTTGAGAAAGAATTTCTACGTATACGTGACAACGTAAACGAGTATCGCAAGTATGCAGGTAGAGGTGAAGGCGGCATAGCGGATACAGTATTTTCTAAGATGGAAGATGCTGTAGATATACTGCAAATTCCTAATAAGATTCAAGAATATATGATTCGTAATGGTGCTTTCATGGGAGAGCTTGAACGGTTAGTAAAGAGAGAATACAAAAAAGAACTTGTAGATATACTAGAAGAAGGTGGCATCCAAGATTTGTTAGCCAACGGTGCTAAGTATAGACCAAAAGGTGCAAGGACATTTGAAGACTTAGTAACTGATAGTACTGATCATGCATTAGAAATGACGTATGCAAGTATGCCAGATAATGCTATTCTTGCTGAAGCTACACGTTTTATTACTAACAATGGACTAACAGTGTTTATACCTTTTCCAAGGTTTATGTTTAAGTCACTTGAAATGATGGCACAGTATGGTGGTGGTGCGCTTAACCCTGCAATTAAAAGACTTACAGGTTCAGGAATTACTAAACCATTAACTAAGAATGAACGTAAGTATATCTCACGTAACATTGTAGGAGCAATGGGAATTAGTGCGGCTGCAGCTTACCGTAATGGTGCAATGACAGAAGATGATGTACCAGCAGACTACAAGAAGATGAACGCACCTGATGGTACAGTAATTGATACTACTGCTCAATTTCCCTTACGTCAATTCTTGTGGATGGGTGAAGCTGCACGTAGGATGAAGGACGGTACGTTCTCTGATTGGTTTAACGCAAAAGAATTAACAGAAACATTTGCGGGTCAAAGTTTTAGAACAGGTACAGGTAACATCTTTATTAAAGAGCTT
>Ga0209337_1001995_pt1 | contig 15062 bp, 13 predicted proteins | sample LinPmetageLP53_FD_184044 | JGI IMG/M metagenome (GOLD analysis project Ga0209337, IMG submission 184044) | Marine viral communities from the Pacific Ocean - LP-53 (SPAdes) (version 2) | ecosystem: Environmental > Aquatic > Marine > Oceanic | place: Pacific Ocean | collected 2010-02-08
ATTTTTTAGTTTTTATTCATTTTAATTATCCAGCAGAAAATCCACTCCCACCCCAAGGTGAAGCTGGACCAGTAGTACCAGGTCCAGCTGGACCTGATGGGCCTGATGGGCCCGTTAGTACTACATTTGCGTTAGCGTCCTCTTCTAAATTTATTGATACTCCTATATTAAATGTTGGGTCTATAGAAGCAGAACACATAGATAATTCATTTCCTAAGGTTCTTAAATTTACATCTCCCTCATATCTAGTTAATTCAGATGGGAATTTAGGGATAAAATCATAAGGACTTGGGTGATAAGCTTGAACCACAATTGATTCTGTGATACCTGTTAATGTATTTATACTTTCTGATAGTATTTGAGGAGTTTCTACAAATAAAGAAGAACTAACACATGCTGTCATCCCATAACTGAAGCATCCTTTATGTACATCGGTGTATGAGACTGAACCTGAACCATACCATTCTACTTCTTGGTTACTTGGGTCTGTTTTATTTTCTCTTATTCCAAACCCACCAAATACTCCATCTTCAAATCCATTAGTATTGGCGTTGTAATCATATATTCTCATTAAGGTCCCCTGATTGAATTTTACGTAATGTTGGGATTTGATGTTATTTTGGGTTGAGAAATCTAAAAGTTTTACATTTACCCTAGAAAATTCAGGTAAATCTCTTTGAACCATACGTCTAAAAGCAGTAGCATTCATATTAATTCTATCTATAATTTCTACATCATCATTTTCTAAATCTATTATTAATACTCTATCAACAGATACATAACTATGTCCTGATATAGATACCCTAGAAGCGTCTTCATCATCTCCCCCAATTATTGTGTTTCCTAAATATAAGGCTGCTATTTTGTTTTCAGCCACTGGGTTTTTACCATAGGTGTAATCTCCTTCATTATAGTAATTTATATATTTACCTATTAATTTTGATCCCTCTGTTCTTGGATTTTTCCACCCTTGTAGATCAAGAACGGAATCATTGAACTCTACATCGAAAGATTTACTTACTGAATTTGCCATAACTTAAAAATGTAATTGTTTACTATCTCTTGTGTGCACGTGATAAATACTAGATTTTCTTCCCTCAGTTGCGTTTCCTAATAAAGCACTTCCACTATAAGCTACATATCCCGCTGGTTTACCTGTTATTGCTGAGAAGGGGATGATAGGAGACTGAGATCCATTTTGTGGTTCATCTAATATGTAATCATCAATATCTATAGTTGCATTTAGTCCTTGTGTTTTTCTAAAACCTTCAGCATCATGACTACCTGATAATAAATTAGAGGTAAATACTACTGATGAGCTTTGTATTGTAAATGCTCTTTCTGGGTCTATTCTAGCATTAATTGTAGTGTAAGAGGCGGGGATCATTGTTTGACCATCATTTATGATGGGTAATTCTCTTCTAAATTTACTCCTTTCAAGATAGTGAGGTTCAATTAATAATCCTGTTTTTGTGTTTGCTTTAAAAGGTACCCACTGTTCTATTAATTTAAATAATGTATGATCTATGTATTGAATTAATTTTGTATATTCCCAATAATTATAACTTTGACTTACTTTTCTAAAATAGTAGCTATTCATGGTTTGTAAATCTACATAATCAGAAGCAGTTTGGACTGATGGTAATGGTGAACCTATATAATCATCTAATCTAAATCCTCCTAAAGTATAAACTATATCCTCATTTATTTCACTTGTGGGGGAGAAGAATATACCTAAATCTTCATAATCTTGTGGGACTCTATCTAATGTTGATGTTTCACAACTTAGTGTAGTTGATAATATATCATCATCAATGGTACCTGTATCTATTCTTACTTTTTCACTTGTCATTGAAGCCCCAACTGAATCAGGAGTAGGATGATAATGTGTTTCCACTACCTCTTCCCAAGTTGTTGTAGCTGTGCTTGTACCTACTGTTGTATTATGTGTTGATGATTCGTTTGGAGGGAAATTTTCAAAACTTCTAAAGTCATTACTTCCTAAAGGTAATCTTATTAAAACATTAGTATATGAAGATGAGGGAGTGTTTCCTGCATACATAAAAGGTTCAAGGGCATGTTTTGTGAGAGTAAGATCTGTTAATTTTTCTCCCCAATTGGCTTTTAATTCTTGAATTGATCCTGAATAATCATGATATCCTCCATATACCCAAGTTGCTCCTGCTCCTGATGAATTTCCAAAAGTAGAATTATAGGTGTTTGCTACAGTTTGTGTATATTTAAATACATTTTTAGTATGATTTGCTTTATAAGCTCCAAATTCCATTGTTCCCCCATTTGTTTGAGCCATATAAATGTTCCAAAAATCTCCATCATATAAGGGGAAAGTAGCTGTAACTGCTGCTCCTACCTTTAAATTTCCAAATTTTGTTGCATCCCCAAATTCATATATGTCTCCTCCTGTATATGCTTCTATTTTTAATTCAGCTGCTCCTAATTTTAAGGCTATAGCATCATTTGCTATATCTCTAAATGGTTTTATTCTTAATTCAACTGTTTTAGAATTTAATGTACCTACATTCATGTTCGCCCAAGGGAATTTTACAAAATGGCCAGATCCTCCTGAGTCTCCTTTTAAAGCTAATCCTGCTTTATCGTAACTGTATATTTTATAAGTTGTATCTTTATGTAAATCTAAATTTTTAGTAGGTCCTCCATATTCTTTTACATTTAAAAGGGATGAAGGTACACCATAACAACTCATTAATGCTTTAACACCTCTTTCTGTTCCTTTAGTTTTTAAAAGATAGGGGGCATTATGGTATAATCGTTTCCAAATGTTTTTAGTTATATCTTCTTTAGGAATAGATCCTGCATTTGAAGCTGTTACTAATGTGTGATTTGTTGGTGTGTCATAAAAGGCACTTCCTGTGCTTCCTTCTCCTAAAATATATTCTATTAAGTTAGCGTTTTCAAATTGATCAAATGTTTCTAAACCTAAACTTTTTAATGTATAAAAAACTAAATCTCTTGATATACCTTGTGTGTGATGTGTATTATTTATCTCCGTTGTAGCTTTTATATATGTCCATATTTGATCAAAATGCTGACCTAACATATTAACAAATAATTTAGATGCACCTCCTTCGTCTTTATCTTTTATATGTTCTGGTAGTAACTTTTCTAATATATTTTGGTTTTGTCTATCAAACAAAGAGGCAGACAATAATTGTCCTCCGTAGTGATTTGAAAAATCATTATCACTTCCCAACCAATTTAACGCCTGTGATGAGGATACTGAGTAATTTACATGGGGGGTTGATGTTGTTTGTTTAGGCCATGAGTATGCGCCTGATTCAAAGTATAAATATTTTTCATAACCATCAAGTCCCTTTATAAGTTTTAATCTTTTTTCTCCTTTTTGTTTTATATCTTTCAAAACAAAAGTAGTATTAGCGGTGGCCCCTGGGATTGATTTTAATGCAGATAGTTCTTTATCATATAATTCTATTAATTTTAACTTATATTCGAAGTTTTTTAATCTTTCTTCAGCGCTACTAAAATGTATAAAATTTTCGAAATGGTAAGGTACGTCTATCCCTTCTAAAGTTCCAGATACTGGTCTTATATAATCATATACTATATTTGGTACTTCTCTATTTTCTAATTTACTAAGCAAATGTTCATAAGAAGATGTAACGCTATACTCTAATAGTTGGTTTAGATTTTTAAATTCAGAAGGTACACTATTGTTTAGTCTAACATCTATTTTAAAATTTGGTCCTTGTAGTGATTCTCCATATGCTTTAAGGGATAGTTTAGGAGAACCCATGTTTATATTAATAGAAATAGGATCAGATATACTTTCTATTACTCTAAATGAATTATTTTTCTTAATACCAGAAGGTAAGGGTTCAAATAATTTAAATAAAACCTCAAATTTCTTTTTTCTCTTATTTAATAATACATTAACCCCTACAGGTATTTTATTATCACCAAAATTTAAACCAAATTCTTTAAAAAATACAGAGCTTTGAAGATCTCTTATAAAAGTACCTACTGCTTGTTCTAATCCCTCATTTCCAAGTCCCGCAGTTGCCCTTATTTCTGTTCTGCTTGGTGAAATTTCTGTGATTTTGAAATCTTTAGTGAACGCCCCTTTGAAAGAATCTAAACCCGTAAATATTTTTCTTCTGTGTATATTAAGTCTAATATTATAATTACCATTATTAAAACCATAAGATGATAATACTCTTTGGGGGTCTACTATAATTTCTGATGAAAGATTACCTGTTATGTTTTTTGGAAAAGTCCACCCATTAAAGTCTTCGTCTGTGTATATTAAATTATCATTACCATCATAAATGTGTAATTCTATATTATCCTCGGGTCTACCAAACTTTCTGTTTAATATTTTTGTCTTTCCTAAGTCAAAAGGACTTTCGTATATTTTTTCTAATTCAGCCATATCTTATATAGGTTCTAATAAATATCCTGCTGCTCCTGTTTCTATTCCAGAAGGCCAAGAATTTTTATCTGTCCAATGTTTCTTTTGTATTCTAAATTCCTTCTCTCCAGGATTTAGCATTTCTTTAAGGTGTCTATATTTTCTATCTCCTTTAGCTCCTAAATTTATTACTACTAGATTTGATAACCCACTTGGCTTTCCTGGCCAAGGTAGTTTTCTTAAAAAACAATATACGGGTTTACCATAATATTCTGGTTTATAGTAAAAATGGTCAGGCTTACTTAATGCATGGGTTATATTTCCACTTTCTTGACACCATAACATAACAGTTCCATATTTAGATAAAGTTTGTTTTGAATCTTCTATTCCATCATTATTTGCATCTGAACCTACGGGGGTTGGGGTTACTCTTTCTCCTACTGATGGCCAACTATCTCTATCATCCGGGTCTAACTCATCAGTTCCATCTGCTTCTCTTAAAGATATTTTAGGTATGGTTATTTTATCTATACTACTAAATTGATTTAAATTATTTGATACTGCTGCTCCTTTCATTGAATTATTTAATAAGGTGCCATTTAGGTGTTCTATTTCATCTTGTAAAGCTTCAATAGTAGCATCTTTAGGATCTATATAGTTATTTAAATATTCTCTAGATCTTTTCATTAGATCTTCATGTGATGATGATCCGTCTTTTGGTATATCAAAAAATAAAGAATTATATAAGTTAAAAAATGTTTCTATATCTTTTTTGTTGTTTGAGGTAAGTTCTGAGAATTCTGTATCTATCTCATCTGTTACTCTTTTAGAACCATATGCTTGTTTTTCTAATACAATTATATTTTCGTTTAGGGATTTGACCCCCCAACTATGACAAGCGTATTCTTCTTTAATACTTGCATTAAAACTATTACAATATCCTTTATTATTAAAATAACAATTACCACATTGTTTTTCTAATCCTCTACCATCTTGATAATGTTCAGGTAGTGATGGGGGGATTATTCCTCCACCCGGATATCTTAATTGGTTAGAAGGTTTATTCTCTTTAAATTTATGTTTCCCCTCCCTATAAGAAGGAGAATCTTCTAATCTAGATGTTTGGTATCTTTCTTGTGTTTTTCCTCTTGCCATTATCTAATAACTTTAAACATATATTTGTCATCATATACTGTTGTTCCATCATCATTAATGTGTTTAAATAATAATCTGTAGTATCTTTCTGGTTGGAGAGATTTCATATATAAATTGAAATACATTCCCTCACTATCATTACTTAACTTGGTAAAGTTATCATCAAAAGGAATAACTTCTTCTTCTGTATGTGCATCTCGTACACTATAATATGATTTTTGTTTTAAATATTTTATATCTAAATAATTAGATGTTGTTGTGAATGTTCTGTCTGGGTATTTTTCTCTTACGTTTAATCTAAATTTTACAATTTCGTTTTGGTTATATTCTTCTTTATTTCCATAAAGTAATACATTACATTCCCCACTACTTATTGTTTTTGCAGCTCCATAATTTGTCCAACTTGAATCATCCCATTTAAAAACTAATCTTGGTGGGTAAATTGTATGGGTATCTGATGAAAAATATTTCATCGCACCAAAACTAGTTACTGTAGATGTTTCTATTGAGTCTGGTTTTTTAATTATAAAACCATTATTATATATTCCTTGTGGATAGGATTGGTTTGCAAATAAACTAGCACTATGTTTTTGTACTATTTCTTTTACTTCTAAATTAGTATCTAAATTTTCCCCATCTAAAAATTGTTGGGTACCAAAAAATCCACTAGCTGTATACCAACTACCTCCCCCCGCTGTTATTTGGGATGAAACTATAGATCCTGTAGTAAAAGGGGCAAAATTTGTTTTTTCCCATTCTGTTCTATAATTTGTATCGTCTCTATATGTCCAACTTACTCCATTAGAACTTGTTACTCCATGTTTAATATCTAGATATCTTTCAGATCCTTGTTGCCACGATTCAGATACGGCATAACAATTTATATTAAGAACTGTTGTTAAACCCCTATGTTCAGTAGACATTAATTGTAAACCTACTGAGGATTTTGTAATTAAAGGATCGTTAAAATTAGAATGTCCTATAGTATCAGATATTACTTCTTTAATTTCTTCGTTTTTAAATTTTAGAAGTATTCTTGAAGGGTAATATAATCCTGTTGTTACTGACTTTTCTTTAGCTAATTCAAGAATTTCATCGTGTCCTGTGTTAGCTGAAATACGGTCAGGATGACTATATAATGTTGTGTCTTTTTCGGGAAATAGAAAATAGTATGCCATTTTAATATGTTATTACTTTACCTGAGATGTTTTTATCAGGGTATTTTAGTTCAAATATACTTGGGTCTAATGAAGGGTATATTATATCTTTTTTAGTTGCTTGTATAAAATCATACTTATATTGGCCATATCCTTGTGATAACCCAAAAATATTTTCCAAATTTACTGATTCTACTGTCTGGACTCCTCTAACTGCTCCTATTAAATTCATTACTTCTGATTTAATTATTGGTTGATTTATTTGCCATTTATCTATAGCAAAATAATCTTTAATTTCTGATATACATTCTAATAATACTTCTTGGTTATTATAATTTTTAAAAGCTGTTATTTCAAAATCTAGAACAAAATTAATTATAAATGCATTTTTAATATTAATTGCATCTGTTAACATTCTATATTGTTCTAAATAAGTAGCTAGGTTTGTTTTTGTAGCTACATTTAGATTTGTTAGTTTTTTATTTTGATCATATCCTAATGTATATAAATTTAAAGCTAGTGGGTTTGGGATGCGGTTTGGTTCTGTTGTTAAGGGGGTAATTTGATCGTCTTGGGTAATATATGCTTTTGCAATTGAACCTAATTTAGCAGGCATAGATAAGGTTCTGATTAAATAGTCATTTTTTGTAACTGTTCTTTGTTGAGCTGCAAAATGAGCCATTGTGTTCATTCTTATTTCTTCTGTTGTTTCTCCTGATCCTCCTCCCCCTGCTGCTTCTATATTATTAGATATTAAGGATTGTTGACAAAAATCTGATAACCCTACGTTAACACCTGGGTTTGATATCATATTTAATGTTCCCTTTTCTGTTATTGTGTTTGAAGATACATTTGCTCCTAATCCCCCTCCTACTAAATAAGTTACAGTTAATGTAGTATTTGCAGGTATTTGACCATATGCTCTAGTATATAAGAAATTGGAAGGGTCATAGGCTACATCTAATTTTGATCTTCCTTCTTTAATTCCCAAACCAATATTATCTGGGTTTGGGATTATTTCTTCATCCGCTTTATCACTTACTCCCGCCCCAAATTGAATTTGTAATGTATCGTCTTCTTTAAAACGTGTTATATATCTTCTAGGTGTCTTTTTTAATTTTAAAAGATAAGGAGTTTGTGCATTATATGCAAATAAATCTGGATCATTAGCTGCATTATTTGCTTTTTCTTCAAATATAGTATCTTGAGCTAAATAAGGTACTTCATTCCAGTTATTTCCCTCTGAATCTATCATAGATTCTATATTTATAATCTTTTGATCAAATAGGGTAAATGTTAAAAATTGTTGAGCAGTTCCAGCAGTGAATGTTTGTGTTTTTCTTTCTGCGGAAATAGCTTTTACTTTCTTTTTTATTAAATAGTATTCTGGATTATTTGAAGAATCATATTGATATAAATCTACTTGTGTATCATCTAATGAACTTGAAATATTAAAATCTACTGTATCTGAAGTGTAAAATACTGTTCCTTCTGTTGATTTGAAGGTGGAATTTGCTTGTAATTTTAGTGCATAGGTGAAATCAGGTGTATATACACCTCCATTATTTTTTGCTGGGATTAAATGAAATATATCTAACATAGCACTAGCCGCCGTTGTTACTTTAGGTTTATACCCCATAGCATATGCCATATTATATAAATTTTCTCTATCTTGGGCTACAGCTAAAAAAGTCTCTTGAAGTTGAGTATCTGTGTAAAAAGATAGAACATCTCCTACATAAGCTGCCATTTCTAAGAACATTAATCCAGGAGAGCCATCGCTAAAATCTTTATGGGTTTCAGGATAATATATAGAGGCAAAGTCAAGTAATTGGTTTTTAAAACCACTAAAGTCTTTATTTAGATATTTAATATCCTTATCTTGTGTTTTATTTGATACTTTATTATACATTTTATATTTTTTTAACTACTAGCGTTTATTATAGCACTACGTTTTATTATTTTAGGTTTAATTGGGGATCTATTTTTACCACTCCCCCCAAACCAGGTAGGTAACCCTACATTTACCTGTACTGCATCTGATGTTTGATCATATTTTATTGTATATGCTATTTTTATATAAATAACGTGATCTGCCTCTAAAAATTCAGCTGTTACTTTCTCTAAATTTATTTCTGGAAGGTATATATCAAATTGGTTTTTTATATTACTTTCTAATCCCTCTATATCTACATTTGATTCAAATATTAGGTGTTTTAATCCTACCCCAAAATCAGGTCTGTTTATTAATTCTCCTTTTTGGGTCATTAATACATGGATTATATTACTTTTTACTTGTTCTTTAAAAGTACCAGTAGCTCTAAATATACCCCCCTCCATTAAAGGGAAAGATACTCCTATCGTGGTGTTTTTGTTTAAATCATCAGGATGTATTTTAGTAATATTTAACATTTATTATTTTCCTTTTTTCTTAGCTATTGCTTTCATTAAACCACTATAATCCCTTGTCATTGCATTTGCTACTCCAGAGGGCATACCTGTTGTATCCATTGGTAGTGGGGCTCCTGATGCAAATGGTTGTGATAAATTTACTGGTGAATTTCCTGATTGTGTGTTTGTGCTTCCTTGGGCTGTTTCGTTTAATAAATCATTTAATGATGAATTTTTTGTGAAGTTTTGTTTAGGACGTTGTTTTATTGGTGCATTACCCATTATTTTTTCTCTTAAAGAGTTTTTAGTTGCTTGGGGAACTTCAATAGTTTCTTGTACTTGTTCTACTATTGTTGGTTTAAGTTCACTACGTAAATCTTCTTTAAGTGATTTTATTTCTCTGCGAAGAGAGTAATCTATTTCTTCTCTAACTACTTTTCTAATTAAATTTTCGAATGTTGATGCCTTCATTGTTGTTTGTGTTTGTTATAAATATGAATTTTTTTTAAATCTTGTATGTTTTATACCCTATTTGTTGGAAATCAGCTCTTTGTAACATTTCAATTACTTTAAAATTACCCCCTGCTGTTAATCCACTCAGAGTTGACGCGTAAAGATCTGTTAGGTTTTTGTCTTTATTAGGGTCATCGTTTAATATGGGGTCTATTGTTGTTTGTAAATCTTCGTTAGGAAATATATCTTCCCCTCCTATATTACACAAATTTAAATATTTTAAGTATAGTGCTTCTAATAATTGCATTAAGAATTTTATCAATTCATGCATAGCAACAATAGATACTATTACTGCTGCTACTATTGCTATTAATTTTATTGCAAAATTTCCTATATCTGCTAAAGTTTGTGGTAATGATTTAGCTATGCCTATCATTTTTTCTATAAAATGCTCCTTCATCCAATCTATAGCTTTTGCTATTTTAAATAATATTCCTCCTGTTAACCACATTAAAGGAAGAACTAGAAGTAAAGCTTCTAGTACTAGGACAGCTACTATTATTAAAACTGTTGCCATTAGTATCTTTTTTAGTATTTTTCCTACTTGTAATATTGTTTCTTTAAAACCACTTCCTATCTTCATTATCCCAGCAAATTTTTCTCTTACACTACCTATTATATTATCCCCCTTACTTAATATACCATGTAATAAATTATAGGCCTTTTCCATAGCTTTTTGAGCTGCGAGACTACAAGCTGCTGCTTTAAATCTTCTTATTAATTCTTCCTTTGTTGGAATTCTGCTCATTATTTCGGCTTTTATTTCCTCAATTTTTGCCATAGCCATTTCTCTTACTTGTTGTTCAAATTCAAGTAATTTTGCTTGAGCCATTGCTACAAGCATTCCGAATAGAACTGTTGGGTCTGGTTTTCTAGGTAAATTAGCTAAAATTTTTCCCATAATTCCCCCAGGCATAAACATTTCCGGTTCAAATTGATCGATTGAGTCTGCTTCTCCTGCCATATTATACTAGTTTTACGTTTTTACTTTTGATGTTTTTTATATCTTTTTCTAACATTTTTAATTCTTGTTTAAGAGTTCCAAATTGAGGACTTACTCCTCCAGGAGCAGAATATATACAATTACTTTTATATCCTGCTTGTAAGAAGTTTAATAGTTTTACATCTAAAAAACTAATTAATCTTCCTAGCCATTCTTCCGTTTTATCCCCTAATAGTGCAGGTTCTGTTGGTGAATCTTTTCCCCCCTTTAAACCTAAATGAATATTAGGAGCATTAACTATAAATCTATTATTATCTTCACTTTGTCCTGTGTCAAAATTTATTGTTCCTTTAGTATTAAACCCTATAGCTTTATCAGCAAATAAAAGGATAGCATCATCTTTAGCATTAAATAATAATCTGTCTGAATTTATTATTACTTGTTTACCTTGATAAATATTAGGTTGAATTGGAATATATTTTGTTAGTGCCATATTTTATTTTTTAAGGAGTATATTGATCTAAATCTGTTTGGTCTCTTACTGCTTCTACTTCGGGCCACTCTTCTGCCCTAAAGTGGAATACTCCTGTTTCTGTATTTTGGTATTTTACTGGGGGTTTGCTTTCTCCCTGTGTTTCTGATTCTTTTTTATAAGCTTCCTCTACCGTTTCTATTTCCATAGCAGATACATGGATAACTCTTGTTTTATTACATTCATCTCGTCCATCATGTTCTGATAACCATTCAGCTGCTAATTGGGGTTCTACTATTTGGTGTGTTCTTCCCTCATAATGCATTATATTATCATAGTTTGCTTGATTAATAATGGTGATATCTTGATATGTTAATTGTAAATTAATTTCATGGTCTTCACGTAACATGTCTGAAGTTACTTCTGCCATTCTTTTTTCCATTATATCTCGTGATGTGTCATTGTTAAAAGTTATTTCTAGTTTTTCTTTTCCAAAATTACCAGGTATGTCTTTAACTTCTATCTTACATATGGTTCCTAAAACTGTTTCTAATTCATCCACATATATTTTTATACCCTTCATATCTTCTTTTAGGTACATACTGTTTTTAGGGATTAACATTCCTTCTGGGTTGTTTTTATTTTTTTCTCTTTTTCCTTTTAAACCCATTATCCCTCCTACTAATCCTTTCCATTCATCTTTTACATAACCAAAAAATCCATTTAAGTCTATATCTGCGGCATGTGCTAATTCTGCCCAAACACTATCAAGAGTCATTGTTCTTGATGCTTCGTCTATAAATTCAATATCCTCTTTAGTTGCTCCAGGTTTTTTAAATATAAATTTATAAGCTTCTACAGAAGGAATATGTAGGGTATTATTGAATGGGTTAATATGAGGTCTAAACCAGTTAGGAGAATTTAACCACCCTATTTGCATTGCCTTCTTAGCTAACTTCATCGTAGAATTAGGTTTATGGGAAATTTTTACATCATAATAAACTAAAATTTCATATAATTTAGCTTTAGTTATATAATGGGTAGGGTTATTTACTAATTCAGGATAATAATATTTTTTACCTCCTACCATTTCTTCATATATTTCAAATATTGCATCAACCCCCGCTAATAAAGGTAAATTACAAAAAGTCCCAAATAAATAATCACAAAATTGTTTTATTTTTGCGTTTTCTGCTTCTTCATCTGTATTAGGTAATATATTGAAATATCTTATATCATCTTCTTCTGGATTATTAACGTCTGTTGGGGGTTGGGATATTTCGTCTTCGCCTGCTGCAGCCTGGTTTAATTCTTCATCTGTCATATTATCAGTATCATCCCCCTCTTGTAGTGCTTCAGTTTGTATTTGAGCTGATACATCCTTAATATCTTCTGAACCAAAACTAGGCCATGATGTTATCCATGGTTCTTCTGAATCAGTAAGGCCAGCTACTTTAATGTCTGTTATTACTTGGTTAGAAGTCATAAAGATAATAGAATCATCTCCATTTGGGTCTTCTAAACCAGGCTCCCATCCTTTTATTTCTTCTTGTTCATTTGCAGGTACTCTTATTCCTTTTTGACCATTACGAATTATAGTTATGGGATCTCCTGTTTTTGATTCCCCATTAGACCAGTGGTTTTTTACTGTTAGTTTTTTACTATTATTAGTAGATCCAAATCTTATTGAGTTTCCAAATCTACCTTCTAATAAAAAATCTCCTTCGAAAGGTATTAAAGGTTTTATAGCTAAACTTTCAGAATAATACATTCCTAAATTTATTCCTGTGTCTCCATCTTCTGATCTTCTTTGAAAACTACCCCCAGAGGAATCATAATCATCACTTCCCCCTGCGGACTGTATAGCTGATAATTCTCCCTTAGTAGGTAAAGCATTATGGTGGGGGTGGTTCCATATGTTTATAACAGAAGAATAATATAATGCAGCTTTTTCTGTTGGTCCTATTCCCGCATGTAAAGCAACTATTTCATTTTTTAAGGGGATATATCTTGAGTTTGGGTGGAGGGGCTTAGCAGTTGGTAATGAGTAAGTACCTGTTTTAGATGTTGGTAGTTTTCTTTTGTATACTTGTCCAGTGCTTTGTTGGAAGAAAATCATTCCTACATCATCATATGATCTAAATTGAGGATGGTTTATATCCAAAATTATATCCATTACTCTACCATATATGATATCATCCTTACCTTTTAAAAACTTTTTAGATAATCCGTTGTTATTTACTATCGCCATCTGGTGCTTTTATTTCTTTAGGTTTTTCAACTGTTTTGGCTATTTCTTCGGCTACATCCATTAATTGGTCCATTTCTTCAGTAGTTAATAAACCACCATCCCCTGAGTTAGCTGCTCCTGAAGATAAACGTTGTACAATAGCAGCCATCTTAATTAGTTGGTCGTCATTTTTAACGCTTATTTCCATATATTCTTTAATTAAAGGTACTACAACTGTAGCATCCCCTAAAGATTGGACTAAAGGGCGTAATTCAGCTATTAAAGAAGCAAGTTGGGTTGCTTTTTTCTTTTGGTTGCCGTGAATTTCTTTTAATAAATCTCCGAAGGATTTATCGTCAAATAATATCTGGTCTAATGAATCCATATTGTTTTGTTATAAATATGGAATTTTTAGATTTTTACATAACCTGTTTCAATAAACTCAGTATATAGTTTTTTATGAACTTTTTTTAGCGATTTAGTTACTTTAGTAATAACAGGAGTATCTACATCTGTTATTTCTCTTATGTAAATGTAGAGGGCTTTTTTATTGAAAATTTCTAGATTTTCTCTACGTTTAAAAAGTACATTTATAGCATCACATACTTTTCTATCTTTATCTTTTTTAAACATAGTAAACATGTGTTTATCAATATATTCTGTCATATAATCTATAAAGTCCTTAATTTCTTGTTTACGACCATCTCTTCCTAATTGATGTAAAACCCCCTCATCTTCATCCGCTGCTAAAACATCTGCTTTTTGTTTTTTCTTTTTATAATTGTTGTTATTATATAAAATAAGATAATTTTTACCTACAATTGAAAAATAACTAAATGCTTTAGTGCCTTTTTCTGGTTTAAAATAATCTAATTTTTCTAAAAGAAAACAAATTACTTCATGTTTTAAATCTTCTAAATCATCAACTTCTGTATAGTAGAATTTGAATGTATGGATTAAATTTTCCGCTAATTTATAGAAAGGATAATGTATTCTTGTTGCAAATATATTATCTCTATCATCTTGGTTAGATGTAGCTAAATATTCCGCTATAGCTAGATCTGTATCTGGGGTAAAATATTGTTTTTTTGTTCTTTTTCTACCTCTTTTTTTAGGACCCGGTTCAAGGGTCTCATCAATTATAGGTTCTGGGGGAGGTTTAGGGGCATACTTAAGTTTTGACATGTGGTTTTTACTAAGTTTTTATTTAAGAGTAAACTCGTTTAGAGCTTCTTGTATTTTTTGGATTTCTTTAAAGAAGAAACCTACCTGATCATCAGCATAAAACACACCTTTATCATCTACTTCTTGTAATCTCTTACCACAAATGTTTATAGCTTCGCTTTGTTTAGAAATAAAATCTTCTAACTGTTCATTTTTAGTTATTAAATTTCTAATAATAAAAAAAGAAGCAGTGGTTACAATTGTTAATATTATACTAAGGGTTAACATAATTAATCTTTAAAAAATGAATCTATGACATCCATTGTTGCCTTTTTTAGATTCGGGTTATTTTCTGTGTTTACTTTTTTAGCTGCTCTAAGTGTCTTATCACCTTTAGTAGCGTTTGCTGGTTTGGATGAAGATTTTGGGTTAGCTGAATTATCCCATAACTCAAATTCAATTTGAGCTGCCATATGATCTGCTTGATGCATTAATAATGGTAAATGTGTTCTTAATCTAGTTTCTTTTTGACCAGACATAAAATAAAACTTATTTGACTCATCATACAAACCATCATGAATTTTAATTGTAATAAATTCATTTTGAGTAACTTTACATCCAATTTCCTG
>Ga0209337_1001996_pt1 | contig 15060 bp, 23 predicted proteins | sample LinPmetageLP53_FD_184044 | JGI IMG/M metagenome (GOLD analysis project Ga0209337, IMG submission 184044) | Marine viral communities from the Pacific Ocean - LP-53 (SPAdes) (version 2) | ecosystem: Environmental > Aquatic > Marine > Oceanic | place: Pacific Ocean | collected 2010-02-08
GAGTAGGTGGAGCAGCAACAGCGGCACCACAAGCATGGCAAATGCCACCTCCACAAATAGACCAGTTATCTAATGGAGAACAATATTATACAGCAAATGGCGGAGGACCTCCACCATTGGCAACACAACAAGGATACACTACATTACCAGTTGGAGCAATCGGCTGGAACATGGCTGGACAACCGATAGATTTCAATGGAATGGTTGTAGCAACTACTGGCGAAAAGTTAATGAACACGGCCCTCAGTAGGATATTGTAATGGCAACACACTACTGTGCATATGGAGATGTTTCTGCTTTCATGCAGGTTGATGCATTTCACGCAAGTGACACTACTCCAACCATTAGTCAGGTTCAAACATTTATTAACATGGCAGAAGAACGTGTCGATCAATTAACAGATCACGCATGGCACGATACTAGAGCCAAAAGCGTAACGGACGAAAGAGTGAGAGTACAGAAGGTTAGATCCAATGTAGTAAGCTCAAGAGGCCGTATGCAACTAAGACATTATCCCATTCTTGCATTCTCACAACATGCAACTCCTTCTTTAGCTCAGACTAATGGTAACGTCAAGCTATGGACAGGCGGAGGATATACAGATTTTTTAGATTCGGACAACGGGAAGTCAATGGGTACTTCAGTAACCGATGTGGTCTCTAAAAATTTTTGGGCAGATTTGGAACGGGGGACAGTTTACATAGACAACTACTCCACATTCAACATGGTAAATAGCAGTCCAGCAGGAGTCGATGCTTATGTATCTTACAAGTATGCAACAGCAAGTACACCTGATGACATAAAACTCGCAAGTATTTACTTTACAGCAGCTATTATAGTTGCAAATGATGATTTAAACATATCACAAACTACAGAAGGTTCAATGGATAACAGAACCAAATCAGAGAAGTTTGAAGAGATGGGGATGAAAATCCTGAAAGATCATCGCAGAATTGATCGGTCTATGGCAATGGCACGAGCTATTGGTGGATTTGGGACTGGCATGGTTACTCCTTGACGGTATCTGTCGGCATAGAGGATCCAGTAAACACGCTTGTATCACTTATAAATACAAATTACAATTCACTTAACAGTGGTAGTAACGGCTCTGATGCTACTACTAGTAGTGCAGGAACATACGGAGGAACTAAACCTACGATAGATGAGTCATGGGATTTAGGAAAGACAAATATAAAGAATAAAGATCTTGTACGAGTGTATGAGATTGCAGGGAATCACTACCCACAAGCTTTGGGTAAGGGATTGGATAGAGGTATCTGGAGAATCTCTATTGACATATCAACTGCTAAGAGTCGCCCAAGGCTCAGGCAGATTTACGGAGAGATAGTAAGGGTTTTAAGGACACTAAAAAATAGTCCTGGAACTGATTATGCTTATGTAAGACCAACATCACGAGTCGATCAGACTGACAAGCTAAGGCGATGGTTTAGATACGTCTTTGATGTTGAGCTCATAAGTTTCGAGGTAACATAATGGCAGATATACGACAACCACAGCGAGTAAACGCATATTTTCAAACGGAAAATACATATGCGTCAATAGGCAAAGAATCACAATCACCAGGTGCTTTGTCTCACATAGGTCTACTAGACACATTTGATCCAAGGATGTTAGATCAACAATATGCAGCAGTATCAACAATAGGGTATTCGGTTGCACCACACATATTGAAAGGTCCAACTAATGTAACACTTCCACTTAAAGCAGGAATGTGGGGCTCAGGTTGGAAAACTTTACTTGGTAGGTGTATTGGCCAGAGTACAATAAACAGTGCAGCACGTCCAGCATACTTACGTAGTGATGTACAAACAGTAGCTATAGTAGCAGAAGAACAGTTAGCATCTACATTTCAATGTAGTTTAGCATCAGGTGTAGCATTCAATAAAGCAACATTAGATTTAGATTACACAAGCAATGCACCAGCTATGATTGATTTTGATGCAACAGCATACTATGTTGTAGATAGAGAAAGTGCTGAAAGTTCAAGAGCTACAGCAAGAAACTTTGCAACAACTAACGCATTATTTATACAAGCAGATTACAGTGGGCAAACGTTACCATCTGAGCCTACAGGAGATCCGATATTGCCTTTAGATGTAACAATACAGTACGCTACAACAGCTACTAACGGAGTTACAATTACTAATAGTGCAGCAGCAAACACATACTATGAGGTAGGAGAAAGATTTTTGTTAGCTTATGATGCAGCAGGAGCACTTGATTCAAATTTTGGAACTAGTGGTGTTTATGATCTAACAGATTCTTCATTTAACACAATATCAAACATAAATGGCGACATTGACGGAGATACAAACTATACGTTTGGAGAAGGTAGTGCATCTGGGCTTACAACTAATTTACTTAAAGGAGTATACAAAAACGGATCTACAATAAAACTAGCAGACAGTATGACTGATTGGCCGTTTGTTAAGACTGCAAAGTTAACTATAGACAATCAACACATACCTTTACCAGGTGTAGGTGACGGGCGAGGGACAGCAGGAGATATACTTTTACAAAATAATGACGTAGCACGAGGCGAAAGTATAATTACGCTTGAGATAACAAGCACAGCTAAAGACGAAACATTCTATGATCGTATGGTAGTAGGAACATCTTTACCATTAGTAAGGTTAGATTTTGGTACTAACGGATCCATAGCACTTACGAACGGTAGAATAATGTCCCGAACCGCAGGTTATGCTGCTGGAACGGAAGTAACGGAGACTGTAACAATGCAGTTTTATGGAGCAGGTGATTACACTAATTATAGTAAGTATGCAATATCAGGCGATTTCTAAGGTAAAACATGGTCAAAGTAAGAGGGCAGATGCATCAGCCCATTGTGGATATAGCACAAGTTCAGGAAGAGTACTGGGAACGTAGGAAATTTGAACTTCCGAGCTTAGCCCACCTCCACAAGCCAACAGGCTGGAGGAAGTACTTACCTTGGAATAAAGGACAAACACCTGTAGTAGTACTACGTAGAATGTCTACAGAAGAGTGGATGGAATATGAAGATAGGTTTTACAATCTTAAAGCAGAATTAGTTAAAGAAGCTCCAACATATAGAAAAGTAGTTAACAAGATGATGGAAGGTAAAAAACTTAATAAGAATGAACAAGCTACAATGGCTATGGCAAACAAGAAATCATTACCGATGTACATTGCTATGTTAGAAAAGATGATGATAGAACCAGATCTGAATTACGATCAAGTTCATATGTTATTAGATAGTTTAGATGATTATGATCGCAGCACACTTATGGCACAAGTAAACACTATGACTTCACAAAGAATGTCTGTAGCTAATAAAGTATCACAAGATCGTGTAGCTGAAATGGATAAGATGCACAAGGAGACGATGGCAAAGTATGGCAGATAGCGATTATACAGTAGCAGTAGTTCTTCAAGCTTCAGACGAAGGGATGAGTGCAGGTATAAAGAAAGCAGCAGATGGTATTGAAGATGCAAGTAATAAAGCAAAAACCGCTAAAATTAATTTTATGGCTTTGATGGTAGGGCTTGAAGGTCTTACTAGTGGTTTAAATCAGTTGACAGGAGGTATGCGTAAGATGACGGCAGCTATGACACAAACAGGCATGGCTACAGAAGATCAAACTAAAAAGCTAAATGAGCAGATAGCAATGGTTGAGTTGTTTACAGGGCCAATGGAATCTATGATTGCGGTAGTCAAGTTAGCTACTGTGATTCATGCAGCATACACTGGTATTGTGGCAATAGAAACGGGAGTGGTAATAACAGCAACGATAGCAAATTATGGACTTGCAGCAAGTATGGCTTTAGTTACAATAGGTTTTGTTGGTTTTATAGCAATAGCTGGTTTAGCATTTATTTTATTAACGGATACTGAAAGAGGTTTGGATCTTGTTTCGGCAGGATTAGATAAAACCGCAGCAGCTATACATGCAGTTAATGACGGTGTAAAGGCGCTTATAGATTTAGCAGTAAGTGGTGGCCAAGTAGTTGGAGATTTCTTTAGTAACATTCAAGGACCTGGTGGTTCTATAGTAGGTCAAGACGGAACTACAATATCAATGGGTGGAGGTGCTTTAGCCTAATGCCCGACTTCACACTTTACAGTCCTACTGATGGATCACACGTACAAGCTACAACAATGGTGGTTGCAGACACTATAGCTTATCAAGATCAAGCAACAACTAACTACAACACTACTTCAGATCCATTTGGAGATGGTGCAGGTAGAAACTTTAGGATTGGGAAAGACTCTGGGGGAGATTTATACACAGGTTTTGTTAGAGTAAGATTGCCAACAGCTCCTAGAAAGACAACAGCCACAGGTACAATAATTAATGACGCAAGTCTAAAGATAAAGAAAATAACTTTACATATGAATTGCAGAGGTTTTTCAGGTTCAAGCGCAAGTAAAAAAGTTTTAGCATTTTCGCCTTTAGTACTTACACCAGACAATGTAGACTTTACAGGTTTGACATACAACACCTACGATGGTACAAATCTATGGGGTACGGCAGGGGCCTTAGAGGACGGAGATAGGGACGGATCTACAGATTACGGATCAGGAGTAGCAGGAGTCATAGCTATGAAACAAATAGCCGCAGGGTGGAATGAAATTACTTTACAGAATATTTCTACAACAGGTCCAGCAGCTAAAAACGGTTTAGGTTTAGATTGGGGTGCAACTGTAGATTTAGTGTTGTTTGGTAGGTCAGGAACTTTCTTTAATGCTACAAACAACTTTGGTGAGTTTCATAGTTTAGAAGATGGAGATGCTGCGTTGAAACCTTACGTTACAGTTACTTACGAAGATTTAGCACCAATCAAACCAGAGATAACAGTTACAGCTAACCCCAAAGATTTCTTACATGCAGATATAGGATTTTCCAACAGACCTACAGATACGGATTTGACTCAATTTGTAGCAGTACATAGATCTGATGGTACAGATCCCACGTATGTTACTTCAGCAAGTTCACCGAATTTTGGTAAAGCGCTTACAGATACAGGGAAAGAAACCTATCATGGTTTTGATGATTTATACAATGCAGGTATAGCCTCAACAACTTACTTCCCAGGTGTATCTTCTTTAGCAGGAAGTTCTAATAAGTTAGTATTTTACAGTGAAGATCATAATAATGCAGGTTCAGAAGATGCAGCAGTTAAGGGTAATGTAGTAGAAGTTAAGAGATACTTACCTTACACAGAAGAAGATTTCACAGATGGTAATATTGCTAAGTCATGTAGTGTTAATTGGATATTGGTAGGAAAAGCATCAGCAGGATCTAGTGCGGCTTTCCTTACAGATACTACAGCAGGAGCCGATACTCCTTGGTTACGTGGTCAATTCTTAAAGAATAATGTAGAAGTAGGAGATAAGATTTGGAATGATAATGATGGGAAGTATGCTACAATATCAGGAGTTACTAACACAACGGTGTCTGGAACTTTAAATGCTTCAGGTGACTGGAATACTGACGATGTTTATCAGATAATTCGTAAGGTAGATGTAGGAGAAAAAGTAACACTTACTGTAAGATCAACACTAGTAGACGGTCTTAAGTTTGATAAGATAGGAGTAGATTGGACAAACACAGTAGAAGCTGACGCTATAGCAGACACTTCAATAACCTCAATAGCAGATTATGATATAATAGATTTAGATTCACCAACTACAGAACACACAGTATCTTTTAGATATTCAACACCTGGAACATACTATCCTTCTTTCTTCTTTGTAGATAGCACTACAGGATTTAGAACTGCTTTAGCTCAAATGGGTAGAGACACAGGAGCTTCTGGCACTGATCGTTTATCAGCAAGTGAGGCAGCCTTAGTAGTAGAGCAACCAGCACCAGTGCCAAGATTGACTTCATCTAAAGCAATGGGTGAAAGTGCAAACGTAGCGTTAGATCGTAGCTCGGCAGTTATTTTCTCAGGAGCTAATTCAACTTCAGCAGGTTCCGATGCTTACATTAAGAAGTACAAATGGTTAGGTGAGTATGCGACAGGTCAGATACTTACTCAAGGTTGTTTAGATATAGACAATACACCTTTGATTAATGAGAGTAAGAAGTTATACTTACGATGTAATACGGCAGCACATAATGCTACAGTGTTTACGATATATGGTTTAGCATCTTTTGAAGGTGACAATGCAACACCAGTAAAAGACACGGGGATCACTTTTTCACACTACAGATATGTTAAAGCAACAGTGTCCGCAGGATCCGCTAAGTATCTAAAGCATGACACAGGCAGTGCATTTGGTAATGCGGCAAGAACTGATAGTGGAGCTCCAGATACAGAAGTATTTTTCAAGCAGGTTGATTTTATTTATGCAACAACGAAATCAGGCACATCAGGAACGGAAGAGGTATTTCAATTACTAGCAGCAGACTCAGATAATGATGGCACTATAGATGCTACAGGTACAATGGATACAAGCACAGTCTGTAAGAGGTTGTGTATAGATTCTAATAATGGTTCACCAGGTTACAAGTGGGGAGGATTGTGTACCGTTACAGGATCTAGCAACATTACATTTACTAAAAACTCAGGAGCAGATGAGATAGAGAGTACGGCTATTGATTTTATTGCAGCAGGATTTGGTCCAGGAGACACAATTACAGTAGAGGATTCATCTAATGATGGAGTATATACTATTCAAAAAATAGAGAAGGTTAGTTCTACATATTCAATATACTTAAATGAAGAATTGCCAGTTGCAGAATCAGGTACTAGTGCAACTATCTTTACTACACAACCAGCTATATCTGTAGCAGCTAAACAAGCAGGTTCACCTAAGATTTCACTTAACGTTACAGATAACTTAGCAACAGATGGTGCAGCAGCAGTAAACATCTTTACTACGTTTAGAGATCAGACTAGTTTAGATCTTAACGCAACAGCAGACAGTGGCAACATAGCTATACAGAATGCATCACTAACTAGGTCTGGAGGAATCAGTGCAGCAATGCCATTAGGAGAAAGACGTTATCCACCAGGAGCAGTACATACAAAGCATGGTTTGCCTAAGATGTCTATGACTGTAAGAGTAATTGATTCGACAGGTTTTAATCGCATGTACAGGTTACTTAACAATTCATACAACTACGCTATCTATCAACATCACGATACTACGTTTGCTTCTTGGGTAAAGTATAGATTAAAGATGGAATCGTTTACAGTCAATAGGGATCCTCAGAATCTACAACATCAGATTATTAATTTTTCATTCTTTATTGTAGGCGAAGAGGTGTGAAGTGCCAACGAATTATGGTGCTAATCAGTATGTCAATGAGTTATATAATATACGAGCCACTATTGATGGCATAGAATTACCATTCATTACAGGGCTTAGTTTCAAACATAAGGTAAATTCATCTAGGGTTGCTACAGTTACATTAGAGAACCGTGAAGCTCTTGAGATGCTTAGGGTAGGTGCAGTAGTCACGATTGATTTCGGATTGTCTGACGCTTACGCAAACAAAGAAATAAGGTTCGAGGAAGGTACAGCACTAGGTTTAGTTGGAACACCTAATCCAAATGACTTTTATGGTAGGATTAAAATAATCAAACCAGGTCTACAACGAACTACATTTACAGCAATGGACTTAGTATCTGATCTTGCAACTTCAAGGATAGAGGATATTAAATTCCAAGACTATGGTTCTCAGGACATGTACATGGTAGCCAAAGACATTTGTGATTATGCAGATATAGATGTCAGGCATCTGGATGATTCGATGATGTACGATGATAATGTAAAGCAAGGTAAGTTAGATAAACAATTTAACATATATGGTTATCAAACAAAGAAGTCATTTTTAGATAAGTTGTTTAATCAGATGAGTTTAAATCCAAATGACACTAACACTTACAAGAGTGCAAGTACACCTTCCCAATCTTACATGTCAGATCCATTACCTTTTGTTCAATTTTATTATGCAATACGTCAGGGTAAGCAGATGGATTTCTTTGCACCTAATAGGTTTGATAAGAGACAGAAGGCAGTATTGAAGGTAAGTCCTAATGAGGCTAACATAGTAGGGCAAGGTCTTGTAGGATCAATAGACTCTTCTACTATTGTCAATAGTGTAACTATTAATTCTAATGCAGATCCTTCTCGTAAAGTAACAATAGAGGACGGAGCTTCAATGGCTAAGTATGGTATCTTTGCTAAGAACTTTGTATTTGATGATGCAGATACTACAACCATGAATGAAGCAGCTTACGTTATATTACAGAAGATGAAAGAACCTACTAAGACTTACACTATGGAACTTACAGGAGCTGAGTGGGTAGGGCTTGGAGATCTAATAGAAGTACACAGTCCATTGTTAGGGACTAAAGAGTTGTTTCCAGTAGTAGAGAAACAAATAGCAGTTACAGATAGAGTCATAACTAAACTAGCTATAGGTTCAGCATCTATCGAGCCTAAAGACCTCTTAGAATTAGTACAAAGATAAGGCCCACCAAGTATATATAGACGTACTTTTAGTAGATAAGTATGGGCTTAAATCAATCAAACCCGAAAGACGAGGACAGAACAATCAAGGAATTTGACAAGGTCAAGGACATTGTTATTAGATTTCTTAGAAACTTACCTGAGACTAGGAACAGCGACAAGCTATTGTATTATGAGATAATGAAGGAGAACTTCCTTAAGACAGATCTCAGTAAAAGTATAGACAAGTATATTTTCTTAGATGTGTTGTGGGAATTACTTACCATATCACCAGACAAATCTACAATGGTAAGAGTAAGGAGACAGATACAGAATACAGATTGTATATTTGAACCGACGGATCCCGATGTAAGAAGGAAGCGTAGGATTCGATCAACGGACATAGGAGAATGGGCAGGTGACAACTGATGGAGTTTTACGCTAATATACATGCTAGGATAGATAACTGTTCAGACTGTGGTGATGTATTGCCAGAGCTTGACAGGTCAGTGCAGGGTAGATGTCGGCATTGTGATACTAAGAAGAAGCATGGAGTAGTAGACATCAATACTTGTTTTCAAGGATCAGTAATTACATTGGAGGACTGATGTCAACTTACTTTATTTATTTAACAATTAATGAATTAGATGAAACCAAAAGATCAATGGATGAGTTAGATTACACTGAGTTAGGTAGCTTTGATACTTTGGCAGATGCAGAATTGTTTTATAAGAATATGAGGGATAGATAATGCCTTATAGTAATTGTTTGCCTTGTAAGAAGGAAGGAAGGTTAGTTAGATTAGATACACCTACACAGGGTCATCATAAGTATTGCAGGAAGTGTAGGGTAGACAGGGCATCAGATAAGATGATAAGACAGTTAAGAGATTACAAGAACTTAATGAAGGAGTTATTATGAACATAAAAACAAAAGAAGAGATGAAAGAAATGAGCTTAGAGGAGATCCAAAAGTACGAGACTTGGATTTCAACCCATGCTTTACAAGCGTGGCATATCAGAAGATATATGGAGATGGAATAATGATTAAAGACATAACGATCAAGCTTGGTGGTACTAAACAAGCCAAGAGACAGTATGAATCAGTGAGGGCAGACATAGAAACGACGTTTACTATACCTCATGAGACTGCAATGGATGTAGAGAAGGCAATGGAAGCATACAAATGGGAGCTAAGACGTGCAAAGATACTGTTTAGAGAGGCGTTAATGGCAGCTACAGAGGAAATAGATGGTAAGTCATCCGCACCTAAAGCACAGCCTGTTAAAACGCCACCAATGAAAGAGACGCCTAGGATTGTACTTAAAGATCCTGCATTAGATGAAGACAGATTATTTGAATCATTAAAGGATCAGGTAAAGCAAGACTATCTTAATAAGGAGGACTCAGACTAATGAGTTGGATAGGGCATGGTGGTGCAGGAGATCTGTACACGTTCTTTTGCAAGAAATTGTTTGAGCTCATGAAACACCCTATCTCCCTCTGGGAGTATTCATGGTAAGGAAGGAGGAGTTCCACCAGATGTGGGAAAAGTTTGAGCGTAGATATTTACATGAGTTAATGGGGATGGATTTACCTCAGTTAGTTGAGCATCACGTAGAAGTGGGCGATAGTTTTACTGATCTATCAGCAGCAGCGAGTAGGGCAGAGAGATACTTAACAGACGTATACCGAGTAATGAAGATGAAGAAGAGACTCCAGGTAGAGAAGGATGCATTGGAAGGTACGGATGTGTAACCATGCGGCTCAAGTATGTACAAGTGAAGGATGGGTGTGTGTTGATTGTCAAGAATTAATCCTAAACTAAACCACAAGAAGTTTGTACTGATCAAGTGTCCTAAGTGTGGACAGAGTAGGGGGGGGGAGTCAAAGTATAAGTCATGGAAATGTTTCAAATGTAACTATACTATGAATAGAAAGAACACCCGTACCCTATGGGATCCAGATAGCCCACAAGAAGTAGGATTAGGTAGAGAAGTAGTAGATAAGAAGAAAAAGTATGGCTAAAGACCTGCTAAGGGTTAAAGGTTGCCATCCCTGTAGAGGCCAGTATGGTGTGTAAAACCCTGTGCAGCAATAGTGCTAAGGGTTAAAGGTCGCCTCAGACCTGCATAATTGATAAATAAAAATCCATTAAAAGAGTGTGCGCAACGATCCTGGTTTAACGATCCTTTAATGAGTTCTCTTTTTTTACATTAAGATTATGTGCGCATTGATCCAGGTACAGTATATAAAAAGTATATAAAGAAATGTGATCCTTTAAAGTTTTTCAATATCTTCTTTAGTAATGTCGCCATTAATTAAAACTAAAAGCATCTCTCTAATACTAGTATAATCATAATTATAATTATTAATGCCTTCAGCCATTTTAATTAAAAACTCCTTTTCTAGTTTGTTAATATTATCACCTTCTTAAATCTGGCCTTCTGCAACCTGTTTAATATAATTGTTTCACATTGAAAGCATAAACCTTTACTGATCCTGGAACGCTTTAAACATAGCTCACACTTCATTTCAAAACTCGTTTGATCCGTAGACTTACCCATTTAATATAAACGTGACCTTCATTAAAAGCGGTCTGATATTCTTTAACTAGGTATTGGGCCTCTTTTCTAGTTGGGGCATGATCTACAACTTCAACCCCATAAGAAGAACTCCATAAGATATTAAAAACTCTTTTTCTCATTTATTCACCTTGTAGATAACAAAAAGCGCAAACTAAACGTTTATAAGAAGGGTGTAAAATATTAAACAATTCACCACATGAAGCGCAACCTTTCATTTATTCACCTCTTCGCTTATGATCCTGGTTAGTGATTTTTTGGTTAACCACTGTATCTTTTCCATTGCATCTATAATTGTTTGTTGGTCGTCCTCATCTAGAAAAGAAGAACGGCTCAAGATCGCTAATTCTTCCATTATAACTTCGCATTCAACTTTAGGTATTCGGATATAATCATATTTATCAAAACTCGTTTGATCCGTAGACTTACCCATTTTATCGTCCCTCATAAGTAACATTTTCCTGCAAGTTATACCACTCTTTAGCGCACTCGCTACATTGATAATTATGTTTAACGTAACCATCATTTAAACCGCCTTCAGTATCAATAAAAAACTCATTATATTCAGCCATACAAAAAGGACAGTCATCACCCTCCAGATATAAATCCATTACTTAACCTCCTTGAAATCAATTTCAATATTTGCCTTTGATCCGTCAGAATTAAAAGTTATACTGTAATCTTCTATTAAATTAAATTCACTAATATAGTTTTTAGTAAGTAAAGATTTAATCTGAAACTCATTAAGATTATTAATATTAGGCATTTATTCACTTCTCCAGGCTTCTAAAAACTTTTGATCCGTCAATAATTCAATATCTACAAACCAACCTCTTAACCATTCAACCCAATCTAAATGGGAAACCTCTTTAACCGCAGAATCAAACCAATCTTTAAAGACAAATTCAACTCGTCCATTCTGATAAAAGTTTATTTCTTCAGATGGCCCACCCCAAGAGAGCTGGTACCTTAAGTATGGTTCATTTTGATTTTGAAAAGCTCCAATACTTACCATTGAAACATCCAAACCATATTCATAAAATTCAATTTGCGTTTCTTCGTCGTTAGTATTCATAAAGCGTTCAAAATCTTCACCCCTTGAAAGGATAGCGTCCTCTATTCTGTCAATACATCTGTCCGATTTATTAAGGGTCGGTGTCCCTTCACTGTCTAAACTCATAAACTAGTATTAGAAAATGTCTATATATACATTACCCCTCCCTTAAAAACACTTACCAAAAAAGAATAAAACAATAAACCAGTATAAAGGATCATAAACAACAATGCCCCTTATCAGATCAGGAAAGCTTACCAGGATCAACAAAAAGAAAAAAAACACCAACATAATAATAATAATAATATGATCCTTTACGCTAAGGGTTAAACGTCCAACAGTCAAAATAGGCTCTTTTTAACGTTCTAGTATCGTTAAATGGCTGTGCGCTAAGGGTTAAACGTGACCAATATCACCCAAAAAATGCATTAATGGACCTATGGCAGACTCTAGAATTGATAAAACCAGGTCTTAAAAATTGACCTGGCTTATGCTATTGGTTAAAGGCTTTCTGGTTACGATCCTGGTTTATGATTCTTTCAGTAAGAAGACTCTTTTCTGTAAAAGGGTTGTTTTCAATTCAACCATCATATTAACAACATTTTCATTATAATCCATTTCTTGAAATTCAAGCTCTTCACAAACCATATTATACAATAATTCAAGCTCGTTTAAATCAAGCATTACGCTTATGCTATCCGTCATTATTCAACCTCCTCTTCTGTTGCTATAATACTTACAGAATCAATACCCATATTAGGAGATATAACAATCTCATAGAGCAAAGCGTGAGCCTCTACATAATAGATATATCCGCCATTACCTAAACAGCCCCTAACAACGGTTTCCTCATCCAGGTTGCCATTCCATAAGTCAATTAATAACTCAATTTCTCGGTCTGGATGTTGGAAGTCTGAAAGTTGAAATTGCCACGGCAAAAGGTCATCAAAACAACCATCATAATAACCGTTGCTTTTGTCCTCTTCTGTCCATTCTAAGACCGTTAAAACATCCTTATAGGTAGGATACTTCACAGTGTCAATAAAGGCGTCTAAATCATCATCCAGGATTTCATCATAATCCGAAGTTGGCAATCCTAAAAGGGTCTTTTTCTCCTCTTCAGTTTTACGATCCTGGTCTGGTTCCTCATTGCATTTTACGGGTAAACCATGCTCAGAATAATGCTCACTCATTTCATCATAAAGGTGTTTGTTTTCCTGGTCGTTGATGATTTCTTCATACTGGTCCTGGTTAACTTCCTTCCATTCTAAAGGGTAAGTTTCAAGGCATTCAGGACACCAAGGGACCAGGTCAAAAGAGTCTTTCCTTACCCTATACATTGCTTCAGCTTTGCAACAGTCACTTACCAAGAAATTATCACTATTAGATACATAAGGATTAATAGATTTATTACTTTCTAAAACCATAGTTGAACCTCTTTATTACATGACTGACATTTTACTGACTCCTCAAAAGGGACATCTGTATTTATCTGGCTACATAGCGGACATTCAAACCAACCATGCTGGTGGCTGAACAACTCCGTCTTATTGATTGAACTCATCTAGTTTCTCATAATATATGTCTATATATACATTTCTCATAGGTAAATAACCAGGATCATAGAATTTTATTGAGGACTAACAAGGTCCAAAAAAATAACCATTTAGGTACATCGTGCAACAATACAGTACTCTTTCTTTCGGGCGTGAGAAAAATAAAACAAGACCTGGCTCTCCATGTGGAGGGGGTGGGGTAAGGATCCTAACTACCTTTGTCTATAAATTGTAGGGGATTTCGCTACGAGGGGTCCTTATGTTTTATTTTTTTTTTTAAGATCATATCTTGCCATGAGAAGGATATATATACGGGTAGCCACTGTGTAGTTATGCCTTGGGCGAAGAATAAAGATAAACCAAAATCGTACCTAATTACTCCTGGAAGGGATGATGCAAGGAATGAGCTTTGGGATGAGTTAGACTTGATCTGCAAAAAAAACGAAAGTACGTTTGCGGATGAGATATGGGATGCGATATGGATGCATGTAGAGAGGAACAAGAGAAATGGCTAAGGGTAAGATGAACAGGAAGTACACATTAGGAGATAGGCAAGGTGCGTTTAAGTTGTACTTGAAAGGGATGACTACGAGAGAGGTTGCTAAGGAGATAAACAAGCATGGATCTTTCGATCCACCTATGGCTCATACTACAGTAGACAGATGGGTCAGGAAATATGGTTGGGATGAGGAGCGTAGCACGTTGGAGCATGAGGTAATGACGGAGACCATGGAGGATGCTAAGCTTGACATGAAGAACATGATCGGTGAGGTAGAGGAGGTACGTCAGGAGTTTTTAGATAGGATGCGAGGTAAGAGTGGTGCCGATATAAGGGCGCACGAGTTTGCTACGTTGACTAAGATGCAGGAGCAGTGGGTAGAGAACGAGAAGGAGAAAGAGGAGTTAATTGAGCACGTTACAGGATGTATTAAGAAAGCGTTAGATGAGACAATAGAGGACAACATGCTACGGCAGAATTTTTTGTTGCGCTACATTAAGCTACTGAGAGGTGAAGAATGATTTGTTCAGCTTGTTATGGGGGATTGACTGAAGAAGGTTATATTGATGGTGTTAGTGTATTTTGTTGTAATATAGATGAGAACACGAAGGACATTTATTGGAGGGATTTTTGATGAGTGCAGATGAGGCGCATAACTACGGTAAGAAGTATGGTAGGGTATGGACTCGTGAGGATCTTAAATCTAAGATACGCAAGGTAGAGGTGTTGAATTTTGCAAAACGGAAGAAGGCAGGTTTGAAGGATGATATTTTTGATCTTGATGTTTGGGGTCCTACGGGCGATCATGAGATGAAGGCATTTTTGACAGGTTACTATGGTGCATTGGATGATTTGCATAAATGGGTAATGGCTCAGTATGAGGGTGAAGATGGCGAATAG
>Ga0209337_1001997_pt1 | contig 15050 bp, 17 predicted proteins | sample LinPmetageLP53_FD_184044 | JGI IMG/M metagenome (GOLD analysis project Ga0209337, IMG submission 184044) | Marine viral communities from the Pacific Ocean - LP-53 (SPAdes) (version 2) | ecosystem: Environmental > Aquatic > Marine > Oceanic | place: Pacific Ocean | collected 2010-02-08
GAGACATAGAAATCGCACGACGATAAAATATAGCGTATATAAAACCTCGTTCAAATGCAGCCAACTTATAAGTAGAATATATCGAATCTTATTGGGAGACGAAGATCTACCAACTTCAGATCGAAGCGTATTCTACGATAACAAATCATATACTGATAAAGTCTACAACAAAGCAATTGACGATATGATTAAAGATCCTAACAGATAGTAATAATAAAAAAAAGAAATTATGGCATTTAAAATGAAAGGTTTTTCTGGGTTTAAACAGAAAGATGAAATGACTACTCGAGATACTGATAGAGGCGGTAAAAGAAAGATCAAAACAACCTCAACTCCAACAATTCATGACGAACGCATACTCGAAAAGCCAACAGATGAAATGTTTGATGAAAAAGTAGAAGCTACTAAAAGAGGTGGTAAGGTTAAAAAGATTTACGATACTAAAACTGGTGAAGTAACCAAAACTAAGTACAAAAAAGACGGAACCGAAAAAGTTAAAACAAGAAAGACTAGCGATAGAAGAATTCAAAAGCTTGCTAAAAAATCCGGTACAACTTCAAAAACTCAATACGATAAAGCAAAAGATATAGCTTATAACGAATAAGAGACAATGGCATTTAAACTCGGTAAAGAAGGTAGACAAGTACGTAGTTCAAAAACCACGCCTATATTTAGAAAGAAATTAGGTAAAGGTATTTTGGGTGAAGCTAACATGGATGGATCTATTTATATAGATAAAGCCGTACCTGAGGGCAGTGCTCTTGAAAAAAGAGTTATGAATCACGAAGGTGAACACGCAAAAGATATGGCTTCTGGTAATCTATCATACGGTAAAGATTATGTAAGACATAATGGAAAGACTTATCCAAGACGCGATGGTCAAATAAAGTATAACGGCAAATGGTCTGAAGAGGGAAGCATGGCGTTTCCTTGGGAAAAGAAGGCTAAAAAAGCAGAAAAAAATAAATAGCTATGGCATTTAAGATGAGAGGTTTTTCAGGTTTTAAGCAACGAACTGAAGGCCCAGTAAAACCTAAGAGCATGATGGAAGCTAAGGAAAAGAAGTCTACAGAAACCTCTGGCGACGTTAAACTTTCACCTAGTTTCGAAGATCCTATAAAAATACAAAAACTCCAACGAGAAGGACTTACACCTGACTCTAAAGAGTTTTCGAACAAAGCATTTTTACAATCGCAAAATGAATCGAAAGTAAAACGTTCTGACTTAGATGCGAAGGGTAAAAAGCTCTGGGATGCAAAAAGAAAGAAAAAGAATGTAGATCCATTTTCGCTTGACGAACAAGCTTACGAAAATGCTCAAAATGATTTTGACACAGACAATCCTACAAAAGCACAGATGGCAGCGTCAAAAGCAAAAATTAAAAAGGAAAGAGAATAATGTTTGAGATTTTTAAAGATAATAACAATTGGAATGAAAAGTCTGTTGTGGGTTTTATCGCTTTTGCTATCATGGTACTTGTTATGTTGGTTGACGTTATTTCTGGCTACACAGGTAACGATCTCGTCATTAACGAATTTGTTTATGACTCTTTTGTCTTGGTTGTGCTAGGAACATTTGGAATAAGTGGTTTAGAAAAATTTGCTAAGAAATGAGTGTATTAACACAAATATTTTCCAGTGGAGCTACAGCTCTAGTAGGTAGTGTAGGATCAGTTATAGATAACTTAACTACATCAAAAGAAGAGAAGCTCGAAGCGGAAAGAAAAGTAAAAGAATTAATTGCTAACTATGAGATTGAGATGGAAAAGAACATCACATCTCGCTGGGAGGCAGATTTAAAGTCAGATTCATGGCTTTCAAAGAATGTACGTCCAATGACGCTTATATTCTTAATAGTATGCACGATGCTATTAATATTCATTGATGCTGGTGCAATTAACTTTAATGTGAAGGATTCGTATGTAGACCTTCTACAACTAGTATTAATAACAGTAATTGGGGCCTACTTCGGAGGACGTAGCCTTGAAAAAGTAAAAAAATAAAATTATGCAAGGTAAATATTACTCAACAAAAGTAAGACCAACAATAGCAGCAAGCTCACAGCATGCAGAAGCTTATACAGCTAAAGACGTTCTTTTTGGATGGACAGCCGTTCAAATACCAAGAGGTTCAGCTAGACTAATAAGTGCTACCGCTATAGTTAGAGGAAAAGGTGATGCTAACGGAACTGCTAATCCATTTGCAATGGATTTATGGTTTGCAGATGATGACAGAATGGGACTAGCAGCTTCAAATGCCGTTGTAAACGCTGCTAACGCAGGGATACCTACTAGAGATCTTATAGGTAGTGTTGAACTAGCTGTGGCTGGGTATAAAGAATTTGGCGATAATAATATGGCTCAGGTTGTTACTAGTGGTCACGTTAGTGTAGGAGATTATGGTGAAGCTGTTGCCTATGGTAATAGTACAAATAATTTAGTAATAACACCTAAAATGACGCTTGATGTAAACGCAAATCCAACAGTTATGGGTTATTCTACATTCTATATGGCTGGAATAGCACAAGGTGCGTTTGACTTTCAAAGTGTTCTCGCTATAGCAGAAGCTGGAGCAGCAGAGGCGGCATCAACAAAAATTATAACGACAGATGGATCGGTTCTAGAAACAGAGCAATTCGCAATTGGAGACGTATTGCATATAGGAACTACGGTTGGTACTCCGGCTGCAGATAGTCCTATAGGCACGGTAGCGGCTGTAGCTGAAAACCTAGTAACTCTTGAAGCTGTTTCAGAGACAGCGCTTGTAGATGGTGATATACTTTACAATATTAATCCAGTAGAAATAGTGTTAGCATTCGAATATTAAAACAAATTAACTTAAATTAAATTAAATCATGGCAAAAAGAAAAACACCTAAGGTGCAAAACCTTAGACCGGAAACTATTACCAAAGACGAACTAGTAAAACTACAGAACGTAGTTAGAACTATCAACGATGCTCAAAAGCAAATTGGAGTAATAGAAATGCAAAAGCATAGTATATTACGAGATATTAGTCAACTCCAAGATATGGTAGCAGAGATCCAAAAAGAATTTAAAGAGAAGTATGGTGAGTTCGATGTAAACATCATGGACGGAACAATTAAATACAATAAAGATGACAACGAAACTGATACGAAAGATAACGATCGGGAAGGATTATAAAATAGATGCCATGCATTACGCCGTAGGCCAAGAGGTTTATGGTGGACATACAATCTGCGATATTATTGAAGAGGAAGACAAATATTCTATTTATATTAGAAAAGATAAAGATGTTCTACCGTGGAAAGACTTCAATAAAAACATGGCTATTTCAATAGAATATAACTTAGAATACTAATGCAAGGTGTTTATGGTTTTGTTGTGTCTCCCAAAGGAAGTAGATACAACAATACTAAAGACGTTGATGGCAAGAAGTTGATATTAAATACAGATATATTTAATCATCAATTTACAAATCGAGAAGCTGTTATTTTAGAAGAACCTAAAATAAACAATACTAGTATCAGAAAAGGAGATACTGTTCTTGTTCACCATAACGTTTTTAGAAGATGGACAGACGTGCGCGGTGACGAGAAGAATAGTAAAAACTATTTTGAGGAAGATAAGTATATTATATATGAAGATCAGATATTTCTCTACAAGCATGAGGAAGAATGGTTACCAATGAAAGGATTTTGTTTTATACAACCCATAAAAGCTAAAGGGGATTTTGATATAGATCAAGAAGAGTTGTTGAAAGGTATTGTCGAGTATACGGATGGCACTGTGGAGAAAGGAGAGTTAGTTGGTTTTACGCCAAACTCTCAATACGAATTTGTTTTTAACGACAAAAGATTATATAGAGTGTACTCTAAATTTATTACAATTAAATATGAATATCAAGGAGACGAAGAAAAGTATAATCCAAGCTGGACATAAAGCAGTTGAAGAGTTGATTAAGGTTGCCAAAGAAGCTATTGTAGATAGTGGTGACGATATAACAGCGGATAGATTGAAGAATGCAGCAGCTACTAAAAAGTTAGCTATATTTGACGCATTCGAAATTCTCAACCGAATCCAAGAAGAAGAAAATCTTCTGGAAGGAAAGACACCTGAAAAAGAAGAAGACAAAGTATTTAAGGGCTTCGCGGAAGGCAGATCGAAATGAGTTACGAGCAAAGTTTATATAAAATAATTGAACCAATAAAACGTACGACAATTAGTCGTATGAACAAAGGTAAAAAATGGGAATATGGATACAATAAAGAACATGATATTATCGTTATATCAAAAACTGGTCAAATTGGTGATATATATGAAATACAAAATTTGCGGGTTGCTTTGCCAAAAGCACCAGTGCAAGTGTGGAAAACAGAGTTAAACAAGTGGCGGAAGATAGAATATCCTAAAGAACTTTCTAAACTTAAAAACATATTCGACTGGAGAGATTACCCAGAAGAGCAAAAAAATCAATGGCACGACTATATTGATGAAGAGTTTAAAAGAAGAGATGAAGGCTTCTGGTTTAAGAATAATGGAGTAGATACTTACTTAGTTGGAACACACTATATGTATCTGCAATGGAGTAAGATAGATGTTGGTGCTCCTGATTTTAGAGAGGCCAATAGATTGTTCTTTATATTTTGGGAGGCGTGTAAAGCTGATAAAAGATGTTACGGGATGTGCTACTTAAAAAACAGACGTTCTGGATTTTCTTTCATGAGTTCCGCAGAAGCGGTTAATCTCGCTACAATATCAAGTGATAGTAGATATGGAATACTATCTAAAAGTGGTGCTGATGCTAAGAAGATGTTTACGGATAAGGTTGTACCTATATCTATAAACTATCCTTTCTTCTTCAAACCGATACAAGATGGTATGGATCGACCTAAAAGTGAATTAGCTTATAGGGTTCCAGCTTCTAAGTTTACTAGACGTAAAATTCAAAGTAAGGAGAAGCTAGAGGAGTTGATGGGATTAGATACTACGATTGACTGGAAGAATACAGGTGACAATAGCTATGATGGTGAAAAATTAGCGTTATTAGTCCATGATGAAAGTGGTAAGTGGGAGAGACCTGATAATATACTTAACAACTGGAGGGTTACAAAAACTTGTCTTAGATTAGGTAGTAGAATTATCGGTAAGTGTATGATGGGATCAACATCAAACGCTTTAGACAAAGGGGGTAATAATTTTAAGAAACTCTACAATGATTCAGATGTCACCAAGCGAAATAGGAATGGACAGACAAAGTCTGGTTTATATTCTTTGTTTATCCCAATGGAATGGAACTATGAGGGATTTATTGATGAATATGGAAAACCAGTTTTTGATAGTCCAAGTGATGATGTCCTCGGACCAGATGGTGAACTAATAGATATAGGAATTATAGAACATTGGGAAAACGAAGCTGATGGACTAAGAGATGATCAAGATGGATTAAACGAGTTTTATCGTCAGTTCCCAAGAACAACGGAGCATGCGTTTAGAGATGAAACAAAGAATAGCTTATTTAATCTTGTTAGGATATATGAGCAAATAGATTATAATGAAGGAGCGAGAAGTGCCGCTATAGTTAATACTGGTAATTTTCAATGGGCGAATGGTATTAAGGATTCTAAGGTAATATTTTACCCAGATCCAAAAGGAAGGTTCAAGATTAGTTGGACACCACAGCCCCACCTTCAAAATAAAGTAATAGTAAAAAATGGAATTAAGTATCCAGGAAACGAACACATGGGTGCGTTCGGTTGTGATAGTTACGATATTAGTGGTACTGTGGATGGTAAAGGTTCTAAAGGAGCGTTACACGGACTGACTAAATTCTCAATGGAGGATTCGCCAGCAAACCATTTTTTCTTAGAATATGTAGCTAGACCACAAACCGCAGAGATATTCTTTGAAGACGTATTAATGGCATGTGTATTTTATAGCATGCCAATACTATGTGAAAACAACAAACCTAGACTCTTATATTATTTAAGAAGAAGAGGATACAGGGGATACTCTATGAATAGACCAGATAAAACCTGGAACAAATTATCAGTTGCAGAAAAAGAGATTGGTGGGATACCAAACTCTAGTGAAGATATTAAACAAGCGCACGCTTCGGCGATAGAGATGTATATCCAAAACCACGTTGGTCATTTAGGTGATGGTGTTTATGGTAATATATATTTTAACGAAACTTTAAACGATTGGTCAAGATTTGATATAACCAAAAGAACAAAGTTTGATGCGGCTATAAGCTCTGGATTAGCTATCATGGCTTGTAATAGACATTTGTATACACCTAATGCCAAGATTGAAAAGCAGAAGTTAAATGTAAATATAGCTAGATATAAGCAAGACGGTGATATATCTACAATAATTAAACAATAAGTATGGCTGGATCAGTTATAAAAAATTATTTTCCATCTCAAGTAGTTAGCGATCTTGAAAAAATGTCGCATGAGTATGGATTAAAAGTAGCTAAAGCTATAGAGTTTGAATGGTTTGAAGATAATTTCGCTCACAGTAGTAGATGGTTAAATAACAAAACTGAGTTCCACAAACTTCGATTGTATGCTCGAGGAGAACAACCAATTCAAAAGTATAAAGATGAACTGTCTATCAATGGTGATTTATCTTATCTAAACTTAGATTGGAAACCTGTTCCAATTATTCCTAAATTTGTTGATATAGTTGTTAATGGTATGGCTAATCGTACCTACGATATAAAAGCATATTCTCAAGATCCTTACGGCGTAGACAAAAGAACATCTTATATGGAATCTATATTAGCTGATATGGATACTAAAGATTTAGCACAGTTTGCTAACGCTAAATTTAAAGTTAATGTCTTTGACACACCTCTTGAGCAACTTCCAGAAACAATTGAAGAGTTACAACTTCACATGCAACTTACTTACAAGCAAGCTGTAGAGATAGCAGAAGAGCAGGCTATAAAAGTGTTAATGGAAGGTAACAAATACGAGCTAATAAAAAAGCGATTTTTCTATGATCTTACGGTTTTAGGAATAGCCGCTGTTAAAACAGGATTTAATACTTCTGAAGGTGTTACTATCGATTATGTGGATCCAGCTAATTTAGTTTGGTCGTATACTGATTCTCCTTATTTCGAAGACATTTACTATATAGGTGAAGTTAAAACAATTCCAATAAACGAATTAGTTAGAGAGTTTCCTCATTTAACGCCTAGTGAATTAGAAGACATTGTAAAAGAATACAATCAACATTCTGGAAATTTAAGTAGATCAACCAATATGGGGGGTCAAAAAACAGATAACAATAAAGTTCAAATACTATACTTTAATTACAAAACGTACATGAACGACGTTTATAAGGTTAAAGAAACTGGGTCAGGTGGAGATAAGGTAATAAAGAAAGATGATACATTTAATCCTCCAGAAGACAAGCAAGGTAATTTTGTTAAATTACAAAGAAAAATAGAATGTCTGTACGAAGGAGCATTTGTGCTAGGATCTAACAAACTACTAAAATGGGGCCAAGCTAAGAATATGACAAGGCCTAAGAGTGATTACAATAAAGTGAAAATGAACTACCACTTAGTTGCTCCAAGAATGTACAATGGAAATATCGAATCCTTAGTCAGAAGAATTATAGGGTTTGCTGACATGGTTCAGTTAACGCACCTAAAGCTTCAGCAAGTATTATCAAGAGTAGTTCCAGATGGAGTTTATCTTGACGCTGATGGTCTTGCTGAAATTGATCTTGGAAACGGAACAAACTATAATCCACAAGAAGCTTTAAACATGTTCTTCCAAACAGGTTCTGTTATTGGTAGATCAATGAACGAGAACGGAGAATTCAATCCTGGCAAAACACCTATTCAAGAAATACAATCAGGATCTGGTGGACAGAAAATGCAAAGTTTAATTGGAGCATATAACTATTATCTTCAAATGATTCGTGATGTCACCGGACTTAACGAAGCTAGAGACGGCAGCATGCCTGACGCGAGATCGTTAGTTGGTATACAAAAAATGGCAGCTGCTAATTCTAACACAGCCACACGCCATATTTTACAAGCTGGATTATTTTTAACTACCGAAGTAGCAGAAGCTTTATCATTAAGAGTATCTGATATATTAGAATACTCTCCAACTAAAGATGCTTTTATACAAGCTATAGGATCTCATAACGTGGGAACGTTGGAAGATTTAGAAGGTTTACATTTATATGATTTTGGTATAACGTTAGAGTTAGCTCCTGATGATGAGGAAAAACAGTTACTTGAAAATAATATCCAACAAGCATTACAACAACAAATAATAGAACTTTCAGACGCTATAGATCTTAGAGAAATCAAAAATATAAAATTAGCTAATCAACTATTAAAAATTAGAAGAGCTAGTAAGGTTAAGCAAGATCAAAAAATCCAGCAAGAAAATGCAGCAGCACAAGCTAAAGCTCAAGGAGAAGCACAACAGATGGCTGCTCAAGCTGAAGCACAGAAAAACCAAGCTATAACTCAATCGCAAATTGCGCTAGAAGAAGCTAAAGAAAACTTTAAAAGAGAAACCTTAATTCACGAAGCTCAAGTTAAAAAAGAACTCATGGATCACGAGTTCCAAATTAACATGAGATTAAAACAAATGGAAGTTGATGCTATTAAGGGTAAGGAGAGTAAACAAGAAGATCGCAAAGACGAAAGAACAAAAATACAAGCATCACAACAAAGTGAGCTTATAGATCAAAGAAAAACAGGTGCGCCACCTAAAAAGTTCGAGTCAGCAGGTAATGATATACTTGGTGGCGGATTTGGATTAGAGGCGTTTAACCCACGTTAATTAATTAATTAATTATATTATATTATGGAAGAAAATGAAAACGTTGAAGAGGTGCAAAATACCGAATCAACAGAAGAACAAGTGGTCGAACAAGTGGTCGAGCAAGAGTCACCGGTTTCATACAAAGAAGACGGCACAATTGTTTTAGACATGAATAAAGTAAAAGAACTAGAGAATGCCGTTCAGGAGCAAGATGCGAATGAGGTATCTGTGAGCGAAGAAGTACACGAGCAAAACGTTGAATCACCAGTTGAAACAATTACCGAGCAAAGTGTTGAAGAGGAAGTAAGTAATACTGTTGACGCAGCTAATGAAGCTTTAGATAAAGTAGAAAAAACTGGACAAGCATTACCTGAGAATATTCAAAAACTTATTGACTTTGTAAATGAAACAGGTGGAGATGTAGAAGATTATGTAAAGTTGAATCGTAATTACGATGATATGGATAGTCAAACTGCTTTAAAAGAATATTACGAAAGAACAAAACCTCATTTAGATGCAGAGGAAATTAACTTCCTAATGGAAGATAATTTTTCTTTTGATGAAGAGGTTGATGATGATAAAGATATTAGAAGAAAAAAATTGGCTTTAAAAGAGCAAGTTGCCGAAGCCAAGACCTACTTAGACGGGCAAAAGTCTAAATATTACGAAGAGGTTAAAGCAAAACCTGTTGTTAATGATGAATATCACAAAGCAATGGATTTCTTTAATCGTCATAACGAGGAGTCTGAGGAAAATCAGAAGATAGCTGAAGAGCGCTCTAAGTATTTTGAACAAAGAACCGATGAGGTTTTTAACAACGAATTCAAAGGTTTTGAATATGAAGTTGGAGATTCGAGATTTAGAGTAAACGTTAAAGATGCGGGCAAAGTGAGAGAGGCGCAATCTGATCTTAATAATTTTATTAATAGTCATCTTACGGAAGACGGTAAAATTAAAGATGCAGGTAAGTATCACAAAGCAATGCACGCGGCAATGAACGCTGATTCTATCGCGCAACACTTTTATGAGCAAGGTAAAGCCGACGCTCTTAAGAACAGTGTTGCCCGCTCGAAGAACATTGACATGTCACCTAGATCTGCTCACGGAGAGGTAGAGGCTGGCGGAATCAAAGTTCGAGCGATGAATGATGATACAACTCCTACGTTTAAATTTAAAAGAAGAAAATAATTTTTAACAATTTAAAACAAATTTATTATGGCAATTACTGCAGGAAGTAGTTTGAATAGTACGCCAGCGTCAATACCGCAAGCGCTATCATCAAACTACATTGACTTCAACCAAGACATGGGTTGGGCTCAACAATATTTACCAGATCTTATGGAGAAAGAAGCTGAAGTTTTCGGACCGAGAACTATTTCAGGATTTCTTTCAAAAGTAGGAGCTGAAGAAGCGATGTCTGCTGATCAAGTTATTTGGTCTGAGCAAGGTCGTTTACACTTATCTTATAAAGGTTTCATTTCATCTAACGCAGGTGGTACGGGATCTGGTGGTGAAATTGAAATCGAACAAGATATCGACGGAAATGATGTAGGTGCTAACCACGGTGTTAGAGTTAATGACACGGTTATCGTGGCGAACTCTGAAGGAGTTGTTAGATGTATCGTTACAGCTGTTGATACAACTTCTTTAATCGATGTAAAGCCTTATGACTTCGCATCTTTAAACACTGCTAGTATATCAACTACTGGTGGAAACCTAACTACAACAGTATTAGTTTACGGTTCTGAGTATGGTAAAGGTGATAGTTATAACACATCTGATGGTACTACTACTACTGACCAAAGAGGTGGTAACGAACCTTCTTTCAAAACTTTCAGCAACAAGCCTATTATCATGAAGGATTACTACGAAGTGTCTGGATCTGATACTGCTCGTGTTGGTTGGGTTGAAGTTACAGGTGAAGAAGGACAGTCAGGATACTTATGGTATCTAAAAGCTGAGGCTGATACACGTGCTCGTTTCACTGATTACTTAGAGATGTCAATGTTAGAAAGTGAGTTAAATCTTGCTGCCTCTACTATTGATGGTACTGCTTTAGTTTCAGGTTCTTCAGCTGGTGCTGGAAACGTTGGTACTGAAGGTTTGTTTGCTGCTATTGAAGCAAGAGGAAACTTAACTTCAGGTGTTACTGGTGTTAACGCTGCTACTGACTTAGCTGAATTTGACGCTATCTTAGCAGAATTTGACAAGCAAGGTGCTATTGAAGAAAACATGATGTTCGTTAACCGCGCTACAAGCTTGGCTATCGACGATATGTTAGCTTCTATGAATTCTTATGGTGCTGGTGGTACTTCTTACGGAGTATTCGAAAACGATGAGGATATGGCGTTGAACTTAGGATTCTCTGGATTCCGTCGTGGATCTTATGACTTCTATAAGTCTGACTTCCGTTACTTGAATGACTTAGCTACACGTGGTGGTATCAACTCTGCTAACGCAGCGAATGCTATTCGCGGGGTTATTATTCCAGCTGGTACTTCAACGGTTTATGACCAACAATTAGGAAAGAACCTTAAGCGTCCTTTCTTACACGTTCGTTATAGAGCTTCTCAAACAGATAATCGTAGAATGAAAACTTGGACTACTGGTTCAGTTGGAGCTGCTACATCTGCTTTAGATGCAATGCAAATCCACATGCTTTCTGAAAGATGTTTGGTTACACAAGGTGCTAACAACTTCATGTTAATGAAGTAAGCATATATTTATTTACTACCTCACCTTCGGGTGGGGTAGTTTATTTTACTAATTTTTATTATATTATATATTATGGCTAAAAAGCAAACAAAAAAAACAGAGGTTGCACAACCTCAAGTTGAAGAAACAGTTGTGATGGAAACTCCTAAAGTAGAAGTTAAACCACAACCAAAAATGAAAACCGGACCAGAGGATGGTTGGGAGATTAAAGATAGAGTTTACTACTTACAAGGAAAGAAAAAACCACTTTCTAGATCTATTAAGGCTGCAAACGTTTATTATTTTGACGAAAAAAAAGGTTACGAAAGAGAACTTAAATATTGTCAAAATCAAAAAACATCTTTTGTAGACGAAATGGAAGGAGATCAAAGAATGGAACATATTATTTTTAGATCTGGAGCTTTGTATGTTCCTAAGAATAAGGTTACTTTACAAAAACTATTATCTTTATATCATCCTCATAAGGATAAATTATTTTATGAGCATAAGCCAATTAAAATTGCTGAAGATGAGTTGGATTGGTTAGAGTTTGAAGTTGAAGCGTTAATGATAGCTAGAGACATGGATATTGATATGGCTGAAGCTATTATGAGAGTAGAGATTGGATCTAGAGTTAGTAAAATGAGTTCTAAAGAGCTTAAAAGAGATTTATTACTATTTGCTAAAAAGAGTCCTAAACTATTCTTAGAATTAACTACAGATGAAAATGTTCAACTAAGAAACTTTGGAATTAAAGCTGTTGAAGCAGGAATTATTAAACTTTCTAATGATCAACGTAACTTTACGTGGGCATCAAACGATAGAAAGATTATGGTAGTTCCATTTGACGAACACCCTTACTCAGCTTTAGCCTCTTGGTTTAGAACTGACGAAGGTATGGAGATTTACTCCAATATTGAAAAACGATTTAATTCGTAACAACCCTATAGTAGAGCAGCCACTCTTCGGGGTGGTTGCTAAACTATAAAAATAAAATACAATGGCAGTAAGTATAGATTCGGTATATCAAAAAGTATTAGCACTTGCTAATAAAGAACAAAGAGGTTATATAACTCCATTAGAGTTTAACTTGCTAGCTAACCAAGCTCAAGATATTATCTTTGAGCAATACTTCTACGAGATAAAACAATGGAATGATAGTGGTAGTGGAAACTCAACCGAGTATTCAGACATGCTTGATATTTTAGCTGAAAAGATTGCACCATTTGAAAAATGGAAAATAGCAGTATCAGCAGTGGCGAGTACCAATGAGGCTACATTGCCGTCTGATACATATAGACTTGGAACGGTATTTTATGCCGTAGGTGCTTATGATGTTGAAGTAGAAAGAGTAGAAAAGAATGACTTACACTACATGGAAAGAACAGCGCTAGCTGCTCCAGTAGATACGAGACCTGTTTATGTCAGAAAATCAAACACAGTAATAAAGCTTTTTCCAGCAACAAATGCTAATGCTGCTTGGTCTACAAGTAATGTTTCTTGCAATTATGTAGCGGCCCCATCTGAAGTTTATTGGGGTTACGTTTTAATTCCGCAATCAAGCGGTGGTAATGAATATCCACTACATGATTCTGGTAATACCACTGATTTTGAATTACACCAATCTGAGGAAATGACTTTGGTTTATAAAGTTTTAGAACTTGCTGGAATAACATTAAATAAACCAGGACTTATTCAAGTAGCCGGAACTGAAGAAGGAGAACAATTACAACAAGAAAAAATATAAATAGATGGGGTTATTAGATAGTCAAACACAAGAAACTTATTATGGTGGTAGTTCTCATGGAACATATCAATTCACTTCTCTTGAGCATGTTATCAATCAATTTATTATAGCTTACGTCGGAGAAGATAAAATTATTAATAAAATCAAAAGAACTGACGTAGCTTTTCACGCAATGAGAGGATTACAAGAACTTAGTTTTGATACTTTCAAATCTACTAAATCTTGGGAATTGGAAATTCCAGCAACTCTTACAATGACACTTCCGCAAGATTATGTTAATTACGTAAAGCTTGTTAGAGTAGGTAGTAGTGGTATACATCAGATAATTTATCCAACAAGATATACTAGTGATCCTACAGCGCCTCTTCAAACTGGAGCTATCGGTAACGAAAACTTTATAGACGCGTCTCCTGATGATGGAGCTGTTGATTTACAGACATCTTCAAACACTTCGGATTCCTATAGTGACGGAACAACAGATATTGATAATATTAATGATTACGATACCGACAACTTTGATGATTTGATAGGTGGTAGGTATGGTATTGAACCAGAACTTGCTCAAACCAACGGATCGTTTTTTATAAATGAATTAAAAGGAAGGATACATTTTAGCTCTAATCTTAGTGGGAAAACTGTGATACTACAATACATAAGTGATAGTCTTGGAACTGACGCTGAAATGAAGGTTCACAAGTTTGCGGAAGAAGCTATGTATAAATATATTGCTCACGCTATTCTCGCTACTAAAGCCGATGTTCCTGAGTATCTTGTTGCAAGATTTAAAAAGGAAGCTTTCGCTACTAAAAGACAAGCTAAGCTGAGACTATCGAATATTAAATTAGAAGAAATTACCCAGATACTAAGAGGTAAGTCTAAACATATAAAACACTAGCAGATGCCAGAGTTAAAAAGAAATTTTATGAAAGGTCGAATGAACAAAGACCTTGATGAAAGACTTATACCCGACGGAGAGTATAGAGATGCTTTAAATATAGAAGTATCTACAGCTGAATCTAGTGATGTTGGTACAGCTAGAAACGTTTCGGGTAATTATAGTTTAAGTACCATTAGGTTTCTCGAACCTTTTTGGAGCGGAAGTGGTGGAGGAAATAATTTTCTTTTAGAAGGCGAAAGTGGACAATCACAAAATCCATTTCAATCTTTTGCACCTCTTGGTTTTAGTAGTGGAACAGAGTATTCAGAAACGTGTAGTGTTGTTGGTGCAATAGCGGATACTGAGAGAGATTCATTATTTGCGTTTGTTAAAGATTGTTTAACTTTAGACGCTCAACCCGCAGGAACTGGTAGCGCCGCGGGTGCTACTGCAGCTATAGCCACCGCTAACGTTAACGGAGCTACAACGGATAGTAGAACATTAGTTATTGATACAGTTGTTCAAGTTTCTGGTGCTGTTGCTGTTGGATTAGTAGTTACGGGTACTGACGTTGTTTATGGAACAACAATCTCAGCTTGGAATACTACTACCGGTACAATTACACTTTCAACAAAAAATACGTTGGCAAATGATACTGCTTTATCTTTTAGCACCGCAGCATATGTTGGTGTTATAACCGAAGCTATACTAGAAGTTACTCCAAAATCATTTACAGCAAGTAGTCCAACGGAAACTACATCCGTCGCTGTTTTTGTAGATACTCATACTGCACAAAGAATTCCTTGGAAACCAATTGAAGCATATACTAATCAACTTTTAGAAGGTAGCGAGATATTACCAAGAAATATTTCTGGTTTTGAGAACAATCCTTACACTACAACAATTTTTTTGCAAAAGCAACTACCAGTAAGTAGTACTAGCCAAATGAATT